>VFQN01001165.1_pt1 | contig 45396 bp, 38 predicted proteins | sample 3512371 | NCBI WGS metagenome assembly VFQN01 (sample SAMN10412370, study PRJNA504923) | tailings metagenome | isolation source: Replicate 2 from Balatoc abandoned mine | place: Philippines: Itogon, Benguet | collected 2017-08-28
ATTCCAGTCACACGCAGCGGATTACGCTCGGGCAAAATGGCTTCCTGCGCGCTAGCCGGTGCGGCAGCGCATTGAAACAGCACCAGAAGCGTTGCGATCGATCCTGCGGCCGTCCGGATGTGCATCCTGCCGTCGTTCTCCTCAGCTTCGGACTGTATAACGATTGTCAGACGGACGCGGTTGCAGACAGGCCCACTGAAGCGCATCCGATGGCCAGTGGCCATTGCGATTCGCCCCAAGGGACACTATGGACCGCCAGTCTGGCTATCACATGGCGGGTGCGCGCTATCGCCGGCAATGTGATGCTCCACAACTACACCAACAGGGGATGCTGATGGCCGACCAGACCGCGGCGGCAGGCGCAGCAGACGGCCTCGAGATCGAACGCCGCGGAGCCGCTGGACTGATCACGCTGGCGCGTCCGGATAAGCGCAATGCACTGACGATCGCGGGCCGCGCGCGCTTGGCGCGAACCTTGCCGGAATTCGCGCGCGATCCACAAGTCTATGCCGTTGTAGTGCGCTCGGCCACCGAGGGCATGTTCTGCGCTGGCGGTGACATCGTCGAGATGTCCGGCCTCGCCGATCGCGACATGGAGGCAGCGGAGAAGGCGCTCGGCGACGAGATCGCGCTGGTGTGGACGGCCGAATGCTTCACGAAGCCCATGGTTTCCCTGATCGACGGGCCGGTGATCGGCGGCGGCAACTGCATCTCACGCTACGGCACCCACCGCATCGCCGGTGAGCGCTATCGCTTTGCCATGCCCGAAACCACGCTCGGCTTCCTGCCGAACAACGGCCTGACCCACGCCTTCGCCCGCATGCCGAAAGACATCGGCATGTACCTCGCGCTCACCGGCGAGGCCATCGGCGCTGCGGACGCCTTCCACCTCGGCCTCGCCACGCATTGCGTCGCGGCGACAGAATTCGATGCGATCATCGCGGCGCTCGCCGACGCCGACCCCGTCGATCCCGTGCTGGACAGCCGCCATCGCGATCCCGGCCCGAGCCCGCTCCTCGCCCTCGGCGACGTCATCACGCGCTGCTTCGGCGCGGGGACGGTTGCGGAGATCGTCGCCCGGCTCGAGCGCGAGCGCGGCGAGCATGCCGCGTGGGCTGATGCAACCGCCAAGAAGCTGCGGGACCGCTCGCCGTCGGCGCTGGTCGTGGCGCACCGGCTGGTGCGCGAAGCCTCGGCCATGGACCTGCGTGAGCTGCTCGAGCTCGAGCACGCGCTGGTCTGCCGGATTCTGGACCTCCCCGATCTGCACGCCGGCGTGCGCGCCCGCCTCATCGAGAAGGGGGCCGCGCCGCGCTGGCGTCCGTCCCGCATCGAGGAGGTCGGCGCGGCCGCGATCGAGGCGATATTTTCTGCGCCCGAGGCGCATCATATTCGCCTGCCGACACGACAGAAAATGCAGGAATCGATGGTATAGGAGAGGGAAATAGAAGCTATTCCAGCGCGGTTTTGGTCGTGCATTTTCCGCACGTATATCAATGTTTTATTCAGTATATGTATTAGCGTAACATTTAATTTTCTTATGTAGTTTGGCGGCTAATCCGACGCGTGAAAGAGACGACGCGCAAGCTAGCCAGAGGCATCCAAATGAGTGCAGTATTGGAAAAGATGCGTCCCCGCGAGCAAGTGGATGGCGAAGATTTCCGGACGGAGTACCTGCAGGCGCTGCGCCTGATCGAGCGGCTTCATCGTCTGCTCCTCGACGTGATCAAGGACGAGTTCGACCGCGAAGGCGGCGCTGAGCTCAACAGCGTCCAGGCACTGCTGCTCTACAACATCGGCGAAAACGAGCTGACGGCCGGCGAGCTCAAGACGCGCGGCTACTACCTCGGCTCGAACGTCTCGTACAATCTGAAGAAGCTCGTCGACATGGGCTACCTTCACTACAAGCGCTCCGAGGTCGACCGCCGCTCGGTGAAGGTCAGCCTGACCCAGAAGGGCATGGACGCCTGCGAGGTCGTGGACAAGCTGTACCATCGCCAGCTCGGCTCTCTCGAGGTCGTCGGCGAGGTCAACCAGGGCGACGTCCAGGGCCTCAACCGCGCGCTCATCCGCCTCGAGCGCTTCTGGTCGGACCAGATTAGATATAGACTCTAGTTTTCCGCGGTCGCCGACGGCTCCGCCTACCGGCGCCGCGGCACTGCCTCGCCGGTTGGCGATTGAGTGGCGCGCTCTTCGAGCGCTACCGAATATACAAGGGCCGCTTGCGCGGCCCTTTCTTGTTTGCTCGCGATCATTGTGCAGTAGCGGCCGAAGGCCGCGAGGTAAGAATGCGACCCTGAGGCAGCAGCCGCGGCGCCAGTAGCCGAAGGCGTTGGCGACCGCGGAAAAAATTAAGGCGTAGCCAGGTTCACCGTCACGTTCTTCTTGACCGTGAAGCTGTCGAGCATCCCTTCGAGAGAGAACTCGCGGCCGATGCCGCTCTGCTTGACGCCGCCGTAGGAATGACCCGGCGACTGGCCGAGCCCCTGGTTGATCTGCACCCAACCGGCTTCGAGCGCGTGCGCCGTCCTGAGCGCCCGGCCGATGTCCCTGGTCCACACGTAGCCGGCGAGGCCGTAGTGGGTGTCGTTGGCCATGCGGATCGCTTCCTGCTCGTCGGTCCAACGAATCGCGACCAGCACGGGGCCGAAGATCTCCTCCTTGGCGAGGCGCCAGTCGTTTGCGTCGTGGGCGAACAGCGTGGGAAGCGCAAAGAAGCCTTCCGACAGCGGGCCGTCCTTCGGCGGAAGGCCGCCGAACCGCAGCGTCGCGCCTGGCTGCTTGAGGCCGTCCTCGACGTAGCCGCAGACCTTGCGGAACTGCTTCTCGTTGATGATCGCGCCCATATCGGTCGCCTCGTCGAGCGGATCGCCGATCTTGAGCTTGGAGGCTTTGGCGGCGAGCTTGTCGAGGAAGCTGTCGAAAATGTCGGCGTGGAGGAAAAGGCGCGAGCCGGCGGTGCACGACTGGCTCTGACGCGTGAAGCGCATCGCCGAGATGATGCCGTCGACGACCCAGTCTTCGTTGGCATCGGGGTAGACGATCGACGGGCTCTTGCCGCCCAGCTCGAGCGACACCGGCACGATCCGCTCCGAGGCCGCCCTCATCACGAGCTTGCCGACCTCGGTCGAGCCAGTGAAGGAGAGCTTGCGCACACCCGGATGGGCCGAGAGTGCGGCGCCCGCCTCCGGGCCGTAGCCGGTGATGACGTTGAGCACGCCCTTCGGCAGCAGCTCCTGGCAGAGGCGCGCGATCCACAGGATGCCGAGCGGGGCATCCTCCGCGGCCTTCAGCACCAGCGTGTTGCCGGCGCACAGCGCGGGCGCGATCTTCAGCGAGCCGAGCAGCACCGGCGCATTCCACGGAATGATGGCGCCGACGACGCCGATCGGCTCGCGCCGGGTGTAGCTCAGCACGTGCTCGCCGAACGGGATCGTTTCACCCTTGAGCTCGCTGCCGAGACCGCCGAAATAGCGGAAGATCTCGACCGCGCCCTTGGCTTCGGGGCGTGCCTGCGTCTTCAGCGCGTTACCAGTTTCCTCGGCGATGATCTTCGCCAGTTCCTCGACGCGCGCCTCGATCGCATCGGCGACCTTCGAGAGAATGCGGCCCCGGTCGCGCGGCGGCACGCGGCTCCACGCCGGGAAGGCGGCCGTCGCGGCCTTGACGGCGGTGTCGATGTCCTCGGCGGTACCGCGCGGCACGGTGGCGATCGGCTTGCGGTTGGCGGGGTTGAGGACAGTGATCTGCTCGCGGGCGCGGCCATCGCCCCAGGTGCCGTCGATCAGCATCGTCTCGTGCCGGGGGGCGGCGGGGCCCTTGCTCATTGCTACAGCCATTCGGGATACTCCTCTCGAAAGTCCTGGCGTGCTCAGGCGAGCTGGCGTGCCTCGGACGGCAGCAGATACGGCACGCCGTTCTTGATGGGGTAGGCGAGGCGGGCCGCGCGACTGATCAGCTCCTGGTTCTTCTCGTCGTAGATCAGCGAGGTCTTGGTCAGCGGGCACACGAGCAGTTCGAGGAAGCGCGGCGCGGTGCGCTCCGGCGCGTCCCCCGCCTCGGGTGCCTTATCCTTGCCCGGCCCACTCATCGGCTCATTCATGGGAGTAGCGGCTCCTTACGATGGGCGCCCGCGCGCCCCTATTGCAGTCGGGAACCGGCCCGTCCGGCGCCGCCGGCGAGATCGATCTCGGCCAGTGCGATAAGCGCCCGCGCCCGATCCGCAACGGTCACGGCCTCGAGCAGTGCCTGCTTGTCTGCGGGCCCGAACGGTCCGGCAAGCGCGAGCCCGTTGACCAGTTCCTCGTTCTCGGATTTCTCGATCGCGTCCCAATCGGCCTTCAGGTTGCGCGCATCGAGGTAGCGCCGCAGCACCGCAAGCAGTTCGGCACGCGGCACGTCGTCGGCGCCCGACAGGAGTCCGAGGTCGAGGCCGAAGCGGCCGTAGGAGACCTCGAGCGTGCGGTACGGCCCATCGGTCGCGACCTCGCGCACGACATCGAAGCGGCAGACGCCGGCAAGTGTCATGAGAATGCGCCCATCCGGCTGCTCCTGGAATGCTACGAGCCGCGCCGCGCAGCCAATGCCCTGCAGCGGTGCCGCGCGATCGGTCGGCGAGCCCGTCTCGCCGCCGCTGCCGACCGGCTGAATGATGCCGATCAGACGGTCTCCGCGCAGCGCGTCGTCGACCATGGCGAGGTAGCGCGGCTCGAACACGTTGAGCGGCAGCGTCGCACGCGGCAGCACGATTGCGCCGCGCAGCGGGAACACGGGGATACGCGCTGGCAGATCCGAAGGAGACCGGTATCGCTCCAGGGATTTCACGCGGTACATGGCTCCGGGTCAGGAGAACATCAACGACGACAGGCGACGGCGGCCGTCGAGCGTCGCGGGATCCTTAGGACCCCACGCGTCGAACAGCTCGACGAGCTGCTTTCTCGCGGCTTCCTCGTTCCACTTGCGGTCGCGACGGAAGCTTTCGAGAAGCTGCGTCACGGCCTCCTCCTTCTTGTCGCTGGCGGCGAACGCGGTGGCGAGGTCGAGGCGCGCCTGGTGATCGGCAGGGTTGGCGTCGACCTTGGCTTGCAGCTCGCCGAGATTGCCGGCGCCTTCGCTGCGTCTGGCGAGCGCGAGCGCAGCCCGCACGCTGGCGATCGGCGCGGCGTCGCGCTTCTCCGGCGGCGCCAGCGCCAGCGTCTGCTCGGCGCGCTCGAGGTCGCCGGTCTTGAGGTAGCAGCGTGCGAGACCAGCCAGCGCCTTGACGTTGTCCGCCTCCTCCTGCAGCACGGTCGCGAAGATCTCGGCGGCGGTCTGCAGGTCGCCTTCCTCGAACGCCTTCTCGCCTTCCTCGATCGCCACTTCGAGATCCGCCGCGCCGGCCTCGCCGACGAGCCGGTCGACGAACGCCTTGACCTGGCTCTCGGGCTGCGCACCGGCGAAGCCGTCGACGGGACGGCCATCGATGAAGGCGTAAATGGTCGGGATCGACTGCACGCGGAGCTGCTGGGCGATCGCGGGATGCTCGTCGGTGTTGATCTTGACGAGACGCACCTTGCCGCCCGCCGCCCGGACCACTTTCTCGAGCGTCGGGGTAAGCTGCTTGCACGGGCCGCACCACGGCGCCCAGAAGTCGACGATGACGGGGGTCTTCTTCGACGCCTCGAGGACGTCCTTGGCGAAGCTTGCCGTCGAGCCGTCCTTGATGACGTCGCCGGCGCCGCCGGGCGCGCCATTCTGGCCGAAGTCCATCTCAATGCTCCTCAAAATCGGGTGCGCGTGACGCGCGTTGGCGATCAGCCAGCCTCGTCCGATCCATCGATGGCGACGACGAGGGGCTCGTGGCCGCAGGCGCGCATGAAGCGGAACAGGTCGTCGCGCGCCAGGCTCGTCGTGGCCGTATTGACCAGCGGGTGGCAGTTGATCCTTTCATACCCCATGAGACGGCGGTCCACCACCACGCTGACGCGCTTCTGATCGTCGTTAATGACTGACAAAGCGGTGACCGATCCGGGAGGGACGCCGAGCACCTCCATCAGCAGATCGGGCTTTCCGAAGCTCAACCGCGCCGCCCCGATCCGCTTGTGCAGCGTCTTGAGGTCGACCTGCGTGTGGCTCTGCGCCACCACCAGGAAAAGGCGGTCCTTGGCATCCTTGAGAAACAGGTTCTTGGTATGCCCGCCCGGCAGCTCGCGCTCGAGCCGATCGCTTTCGGCAACGGTGAATACGGCTTCGTGCTCGACCGTCTCGGTCGCGATGCCGAGTGCGGTCAGACGGCCGAATAACTGCTCGCGGGTGACGGGCACGGGGCGCGTACCTACCGCGGCAGGTCGGTGCGGCCCATCAGGACCCTGTCGATCGAGGCGGCGGCCTGGCGACCCTCGCGGATCGCCCACACGACGAGACTCTGGCCGCGCCGCATGTCGCCGGCGACGAAGACCTTGTCGCGACCGCGCACGCGGTAGTCGCGGTCATTGGCCTCGAGGCCCTTGAAGCGGCCACGTGCGACGACGGGCAGGTCGAGTTCCTTGACGACGTCTGTCTCGATCGGGCCCGAGAAGCCCATCGCGAGCAGCACGAGGTCCGCGTCGAATGTCCCTTCGCTGCCCGGAACCGGCTGCATCTTGCCGTCGAGACGGGTGTAGTGGAGCTTGGTGATCTTGCCGTTCTCGCCGGAGAAGCCGGTGGTCGAGATCGAGTACTCCACCTGCGCACCTTCGGCCTGACTCGACGAGATGCGCAGCTTCAGCGGCCAGTGCGGCCACGACAGGTCCTTGTTCTCCTTGACCGGCGGCTTCGGCATGATTTCGAGTTGGGTGACGGACTTCGCACCCTGCCGGAAGGACGTGCCGATGCAGTCGGAGCCGGTATCGCCGCCACCGATGACGATGACGTGCTTGTCCTTGGCCGAGATCTCCTTGGTCCCCTTCGCGAGCGGCTCGCCCGAGACACGGCGGTTCTGCTGCGGCAGAAACTCCATGGCGTAGTGAATGCCGTCGAGGTCGCGTCCCGGCGACTTGGCGAAGAAGTCGAACGGCTGCTCCGAGCCGCCGGTCAGCAGCACTGCGTCATGCTTCTTCTTCAGCGACGCAATGGTCACCTTCTTGCCGACGTGCGTATTGCAGTGGAACGTGACGCCCTCGGCTTCCATCTGCTTGACGCGCCGCTCGACGACCGTCTTCTCGAGCTTGAAGTCGGGGATGCCGTAGCGCAGTAGGCCCCCGGGATAGGCGTTCTTCTCGTAGACGTGGACGTCGTGACCAGCACGCGCGAGCTGCTGGGCTGCGGCGAGGCCCGCCGGACCCGCGCCGACGATGGCAACGCTCTTGCCGGTCTTCTTCTCGGCCGGTTGCGCGGGCCACTGATGGCCGTTGTCGGCGAAGGCGCGCTCGGCGATCGAGTACTCGATCGTCTTGATGGTGACCGGCACGTCCTCGATGTTGAGCGTGCACGACGCCTCACACGGCGCCGGGCAGACGCGCCCCGTCACCTCGGGGAAGTTGTTGGTCGAGTGGAGATTGAGCGACGCGACGTCCCAGCGGCCCTGATAGACGAGATCGTTCCAGTCGGGGATCTGGTTGTTTACCGGGCAGCCGTTGTGACAGTAGGGGATGCCGCAGTCCATGCACCGCGACGCCTGCGTCTTGACGTCCTTCTCGGGGAGCGGCTCGACGAATTCTTTGTAGTGCTTGAGCCGCTCCTCGACCGGGCGATAGCCGCGGTCGGCGCGCTCAACCTCTAGGAAGCCGGTGATCTTGCCCATTTCAATGTCTTTCGGATCGGCGTGTGTCGGATGCGGACTCAGTGGATGCGCAGGCTGTCTTCACAGCGCGCGATCCATTTTCGCGTTCGTGGTCGCTCCGCGAGATCGAAACCGCCCTCGTCGGCCAACCGCGTGTAGGCCACAACCGCCACGTCTGCGATCGTGAGTGACGCACCCGCGAGCCAGTCGCTACCGCCTAGCGCCTGCTCGATGAGATCGAGCGCCTTCTCGGCCCGCTCGACGCGCCACGCCTCGCGCTCAGCCTTCGACTTGCCGAGATACTTCATGTGGAAGCGGCACACCGCGACGTAGGGCTCGTGGCTGTACTGCTCCCAGAATAGCCACTCGTCGACTTTCGCCTGTGCGAAGCCGTCCTCCGGCAACAGTCTCGAGCCGCGCGCGAGGTAGCGGATGATTGCGTTCGACTGCGCGAGCGTGCGCCCGTCGTCGAACTCGACGGCCGGCACCTGTCCTTGCGGGAACTTCGCCAGATAGCCGGGCGCGCGACTTTCGCCCTTCATGATGTCAATCGGCACCCAAGTGTAAGCACGGCCGACCGCGTCGGCTGTCCACTTCACCTTCAGGCAGTTGCCCGAGATGACGTCACCGTAGATCTTCATGACGCCCTACTCCGCCGGCTTGACCTTGGACTTGCCGTTGGTCTTGCGCTTGGGATCGGCCTTCTGCACGCCGATCTCGAGGACGCTCAGGCCCGTGGTGTCAGCGTCCTGATGCTTCTCCATCTCCTTGAGCGCGCGGCGGTATTCGACGGGCATGACCTTGCGGAATTTGGCGAGCCACGTCGGCCAGTCGGCAAGGATGGTCTTCGCCTTGGCCGAGTTGGTGTAGTGGGCATGGCGCGTGATCAGCGCGTGCAGGCGCTCGGCGTCCTGCGCCGTCATGTTCTGCATCACGTCGACGAGGCCGTGGCTGGCGAGATCCGCACTCTGGTTGGCGAGGCTGCACATGGCCTCTTCCTCGGCGGGGATCGGCTCGAGGTCGACCATCGCCATATTGCAGCGGGCCTCGAAATCGCCGGCCTCGTCCAGCACGTAGGCAATGCCGCCCGACATGCCGGCCGCGAAGTTGCGCCCGGTCGGCCCGAGCACGACGACGACGCCGCCGGTCATGTACTCGCAGCCGTGGTCACCCGTGCCCTCGACGACCGCGTAGGCGCCGGAGTTGCGAACCGCAAAGCGCTCGCCTGCGATGCCGCGGAAGTAACACTCGCCGGTGATCGCGCCGTACATGACGGTATTGCCGACGATCATGCTTTCCTCGGGCACGATCCCGGACTTGGGGTCCGGGCGCACGATCAGCTTGCCGCCCGACAGTCCCTTCCCGACATAATCGTTGCCTTCGCCGATCAGCTCGAGCGTGACGCCGCGGGCGACCCACGCGCCGAAGCTCTGGCCCGCAATGCCGTTGAGCGTGATCCAGATCGAGTCCTCGGCGAGTCCGGCGTGACCATGCGCCTTGGCGACCGCGCCCGACAGCATCGCGCCGGCCGAGCGATCGCGGTTGGCGATCGTGAACTCGGCCTTCACCGGCTTCTTGTTCTCGATTGCCGGCTTTGCCGCCTCGATGAACTTGCGGTCCAGCACCTTGTCGAGGCCGTGGTCCTGGCGCTCGCAATTGTAGATCGCAACGCCTTCGGGCACCTGCGGCTTGTGGAACAACTTCTCGAAGTCGAGGCCGCGCGCCTTCCAGTGGCCGATCGCCTTCTCCTTGTCGAGGCAGTCGGACTGGCCGACCATCTCGTTGAATGAGCGGAAGCCGAGCTCGGCCATCAGCTCGCGCACCTCTTCCGCAATGAAGAAGAAGAAGTTGATGACGTGCTCTGGCTGACCCTTGAAGCGCGCACGCAGCACCGGGTCCTGCGTCGCTACGCCGACCGGGCACGTGTTGAGGTGGCACTTGCGCATCATGATGCAGCCGGCCGCGATCAGCGGCGCGGTGGCAAAGCCGAACTCGTCGGCGCCGAGCAGCGCCCCGATCACGACGTCGCGGCCGGTACGGATGCCGCCGTCGACCTGCACCGCGATGCGGCCGCGCAGGCGGTTCATGACGAGCGTCTGGTGCGTCTCGGCGAGGCCGATCTCCCACGGGCTGCCGGCGTGTTTGATCGAGGTCAGCGGAGAGGCGCCGGTGCCGCCTTCGAAACCCGAGATCGTGACGTGATCGGCGCGCGCCTTGGCGACGCCCGCGGCAACCGTGCCGACGCCGACCTCGGAGACGAGCTTCACTGACACGTCGGCCGCCGGATTGACGTTCTTGAGGTCGTAGATGAGCTGCGCCAGATCTTCGATCGAGTAGATGTCATGGTGCGGCGGCGGCGAGATGAGGCCGACGCCCGGCGTCGAATGGCGCACCTTGGCGATCACCTGATCGACCTTGTGGCCGGGGAGCTGTCCGCCTTCGCCGGGCTTGGCGCCCTGCGCCATCTTGATCTGCATCAGGTCCGAGTTGACGAGATACTCGGTGGTCACGCCGAAGCGACCCGAGGCGACCTGCTTGATCGCGGAACGCATGCTGTCGCCGTTCGGCAGCGGCGTGTAGCGATCGGACTCCTCGCCGCCCTCGCCCGTGTTCGACTTGCCGCCGATGCGGTTCATAGCGATCGCGAGCGTGGTGTGCGCCTCGCGGCTGATCGAGCCGTAGCTCATCGCGCCGGTCGAGAAGCGCTTGACGATCGCGGCAGCCGACTCGACCTCCTCGATCGGAACGGGCTTCCGCTTCATCTCCTGCGCCGACTTGATGCGGAACAGGCCGCGCATGGTCATCAACTGCTCGGACTGGTCGTTGATCTGTGCCGAGTAGTCGCGCCACTTCTGCGGCAGCTTGCCGGCCATCGCGTCCTGGTTCGCGGTCGAGCGCACGGCGTGCTGCAGGTCCGCGACGACCGACGGCCGCCACGAATGCGCTTCGCCGCGCACGCGATAGGCGTACTCGCCGCCGACCTCGAGCATGCTGTCGAGGTAGGGGACCTCGCCGAACGCCTGGCGGTGGCGCTCCGCCGTCTCGCGCGCGATCTGGTTGAGGCCGATGCCCTCGATCTGGGTGTGCGTGCCGGTGAAGTACTTCTTCACGAAGCTCGACCGCAGGCCGACCGCGTCGAAGATCTGCGCGCCGCAGTAGGACTGGTAGGTCGAGATGCCCATCTTGGACATGACCTTGAGCAGCGCCTTGTCGATGGCCTTTATGTAGCGCTTGTGGCCTTCCTTGACGTCGATGTCGAGGCCGAGTTCGGGCAGCAACTGCTCGACCGTCTCGAATGCGAGATAGGGGTTGATCGCTTCCGCGCCGTAGCCGGCAAGCGTCGCGAACTGGTTGACCTCAGCCGCCTCGCCGGTTTCGACGACGAGACCGACGGACGTGCGCAGACCCTGACGGATCAGGTGATGGTGCACGGCCGAGGTCGCGAGCAGCGACGGGATCGGGATGCGGTCCGGCCCGGTCGCGCGATCGGACAGGATGATGATGTTGTAGTCCATCGAGCGGACGGCCTCCTCGGCCTCCGCGCACACGACGTCGAGGGCAGTCGCCATGCCGGCGGCGCCTGATTCTGCGTCGTACGTGATATCGATGGTGATCGACGAGAACTGGTTGTCGGGCACCTCGCCGATGGCGCGGATGCGCTCCAGGTCCTCGTTGGTCAGGATCGGCTGGTAGACCTCGAGACGCTTCTGGCGCGAAGTTCCTTCGAGGTCGAGCAGGTTCGGCCGCGGCCCGATGAAGGACACGAGGCTCATCACGATCTCTTCGCGGATCGGGTCGATCGGCGGGTTGGTCACCTGCGCGAAGTTCTGCTTGAAGTAGGTGTGCAGGAGCTTCGGCTTCGTCGACAGCGCCGAGATCGGCGTATCGGTGCCCATCGAGCCGATCGCCTCCTGACCGGTGGCGACCATCGGCGCCATCAGCAGCTTGAGGCTCTCCTGCGTGTAGCCGAACGCCTGCTGAAGGTCGAGCAGGCTGACGTTGCTCGCCGGTCGCCGCGACTTCTTCGGCAGCGGCAGGTCCGAGACCTGGATCTGCGTGCGCTTCAGCCACTGCTCGTAGGGGTTCTTGCCGGCGATATCGCGCTTGAGCTCGTCATCGGAGATGATCCGTCCCTGCGCGAGGTCGATCAGCAGCATCTTGCCCGGCTGCAGCCGCCACTTCTTCGCGATGTTCTCTTCCGGGATCGGCAGTACGCCCGACTCGGACGACATGATCACGCGGTCGTCCTTGGTGACGAGATACCGTGCGGGCCTGAGGCCATTGCGATCGAGCGTCGCGCCGATCTGCAGGCCGTCGGTGAAGCACATCGCCGCCGGGCCGTCCCACGGCTCGATCATGCACGCGTGGTACTCGTAGAACGCCTTGCGCTCGGCATCCATGCTCTCGTGGCCGGCCCAGGCCTCGGGGATGAGCATCATCGCCGCGTGGGCGAGGCTGTAGCCGCCCATGGTGAGGAATTCGAGCGCGTTGTCGAAGCAGGCGGTGTCGGACTGGCCTTCGTAGGAGATCGGCCACAGCTTGGTGATGTCGTCACCGAACAGCGGCGTGGAGACGGACGCCTGGCGCGCGGCCATCCAGTTCACGTTGCCGCGCAGCGTGTTGATCTCGCCGTTGTGGGCGACCATGCGATAGGGGTGCGCAAGCTTCCACGACGGGAAGGTGTTGGTCGAGAAGCGCTGGTGCACGAGCGCCAGCGCCGAGACGACGCGCGGGTCAGACAGGTCCTTGTAGTAGGCCTTGACCTGCCACGACAGGAACATGCCCTTGTAGACGAGGGTGCGGCTCGACAGGCTCACGGTGTAATGGCCGACGTCACGCTCCTTGAAGGAGGTGAACAGCGCGTTCGAGACGACCTTGCGGATGAGATAGAGCTTGCGCTCGAACTCGTCCTGGTCGGTCATGGTCTTCGGCCGCCCGATGAAGAGCTGGCGATGCACGGGCTCAGCCGCCTTCACCAGTGACGGCAGGCGCGAGTTGTCGACCGGCACGGTGCGCCAGCCGAGGCATTCGAGACCCTCCTCGCGGATCAGGCGCGCCCAGATCTTCTCGCAGTGCGCGCGCATGCGCTCGTCCTGCGGCATGAACATGTGGCCGACGCCGTAATGGCCGGCTGCGGGCAGCGTGATGCCAAGCTTCGCGCATTCTTCCTTCAGGAAGGCGTGCGGAATCTGGATGAGGATGCCCGCGCCGTCGCCGGCGCCCGCCTCCGCACCTTCGGCACCGCGGTGCTCGAGGTTCTCGAGGATGTTGAGGGCATCCTCGACGATCGAATGGCTCGGTCGGTTCTTCAGGTCGCAGATGAAGCCGACGCCGCAGGCATCGTGCACGCGTTTCGGATCGAACAGGCCCTGGGCGCGGGGGTTCACCATGTCGGCATCCACTAGAGAGGGCTGGATGCGCGTCACAGATGTCTGATTTGCCATGGTCTTCGATCCCAAAATGTGCTGCCCGCGGCACATGCCCTTGTTAAGGCGCCATGTGCCCCCTGTCACGACCGAAGCGGCGCCATCGTCCGCCCAAGGGGCGAGCGTGGCCGCTCTCGACGATGGAGTGGGGCGGGTAATGCCTGTCGCGGTGCACCGGGTGCTGCGCATGTCTGCCAGATCGGACATGCGCAGTACGCTAAGTATTGGAGCGCGAACGACTTTGGCTTAACCCCACAGCGCGGACGTCACGCCCCCCGGTTGTTGCGCGCCGGCTCTTGCCAAGTGGGCACGCGATCGGGCGGTTTAGAGCGGACGAACCACACAAAGGACAGGATAGCTGACCTAGTCAGCCTTGGGAATGCCAAATTTTCGGGCGCAGCAGGAAAAATGTGCTCGGATCGCCCGGGCGCCTATTGTCGTTACTGGCTGGGCCATCCGGATCACCGCCGAGCGACCGTTGGAGTTTGAGTGCTGCCGTGACCAGTCGATCACTCGATGGAATTCCGCCGCTGGTGCGGTTCATCATCGCCAACGCGCTCGTTGGGGTGTTGGCCGGCTGCGTCGTTGCGGCGGCGCTCATCGCGTCGCCCGGTATCGGCGTCGGTCGCCTGCTGGCGACGAGCAGCAACCCCTGGCTCGCAGGGGTGCTGTTCTTCAGCGGCTTCATGGTGACGTTCGGCAGCCTCTCGGCGGGCGCCGCCATCATGCTCTCGGGGCGGCCGAAGCCGCCCCGCGATGACTGACTTCCTCTACCGCAGCTCCGGCACCACCCACAACGCCGGCTCGCCACGCGCAACCCGCTGGATGTTATCGAAGGCATTGCGGAAGCGCGCGATGTGGTTGTCGGACGTCGGCCCGGCGAAGTGGGCGGTCAGCACCACGTTTTCGAGCTGGAGTAGCGGATTATTGGCGGGCGGCGGCTCCTGGTCGAACACGTCGAGGCCGGCGCCGAAGATCTTGCCTTCGCTCAGCGTACGCGTGAGCGCGACCTCATCGATGACCGGGCCGCGGCTCGTATTGACGAGGATCGCTGTCGGCTTCATCAGCGCGAGCTCACCGGCGCCGATCAGATGCCGCGTCGAGGCGTTGAGCGGGACATTGAGCGATACGAAATCGCTGACGCGTAGCAGCTCCTTGAGCAGCCGGAACTTGACGCCGATCGCGTCCTCCTCGTCCTCGGTGAGCCGCTTGATGTCGAAGTATACGATCTTCATGCCGAAGGCGCGGGCGAAACGCGCAACCTTCTTCCCGATGGTGCCGAGGCCGACAATGCCGAGTGTCTTGTCGTGGAGCTCGTACATGGTCGGCGCCGGACCGTTGCCGCGCCAGCGCCCGGCGCGCACGCTCTGATGCTGCCAAATCACGCGGCGCGAGACTGTCAGCATCAGCATGATCGCGTGCTCGGCGACCGAGATCGCGTTGGCGCCGCCGTTGTTGCAGACGGGGACGCCGGCCGCGCGCGCGGCTTCGATGTCGACCGCGTCGTAGCCCGCGCTCAGGAGCTGGACGAGCCGCAGGTTCGGCGCGCCGCGATAGAACGACGGCGGCATCTTCACGTTCGGATAGCAGACCATGTATTCGGCGGTGGCGACGGCGTCCGCGAGCTCCGACCCGCTGTCAGGACCGAGCACCAGCTCGAAACCGGACGGCGCCAACTCGCGCGCGAGTTGGCCGGTCTTCTCGGACGGCGGCACGAGTACGATGCGTGGTGACATGGCGGGCGTTCCTCGGTGGTTTCGTTGGGAGACCCGCCTCGAGACGGTCTCCGTTTATTTTCAGCGCCTACTATCGGCTCCGGAACGCACTGCGACAAGTGCCTCCGATGCGGGCGGCCTGCGCGGTTGCGGAATGCTGAAATGCAAATCGCGCCGCTTACGCGACGCGATTTTTCTTTTCCAGTAGCGGTCAAGGACCGCGAGGCAAGGTTTCCAACCGGCGAGGCAGTTCCGCGGCCGCGGTAGCTGAAAGCGTCGCGGACCGCGGAAATCAAAACTACTTCTTGGGCGCCGGCGTGATCGGGGCGCCCGGCGCGGCAGGCTTGATCGCCTTCTCGCCATCGATCTGGGCCTTGATGTCGGCGTCCAGGTATTCGAGTTGCGCCTTGCTGCGGAGGTCGGTCGCGACCTCCTGCGCCTTGCGATGGATCATCGAGGCGATGAGACGATCCTTGATCGAATCGAACGGCGGCGCGCCGCGTTGACGGCGGTCCTCGACCTTGACGATGTGCCAGCCGAACTGGCTCTGTACCGGTGCCGAAACCTCACCCTTGGCGAGCCTGAAGGCGGTCTCCTCGAATACCGGCACCATCTGGCCGCGGCCGAAGAAGCCGAGATCGCCGCCCTCGTCCTTGCTGCCCGGGTCCTTCGAGTGTTCCTTCGCAAGCGCGACGAAATCCTCGCCCTTGGTGATCTTCTCGCGCAGCTCCTTCGCCAGCGTCTCGTTGTCGACGAGGATGTGGCGCGCGTGCACTTCCTCCTGCGGCTTGGCGCTGCCGACCTGCTGGTCGTAGAACTTCTTCGCGTCCGCTTCGCTGACCGATTTCTTCAGCTCCGCCTCGAAGTAGTATTCGCGCAGCGCCCGGCGACGCCAATACTGCATCCGCTCGTCGTATCCGGCGCCCTTGCCGAGATTTGCTGCCTCGGCCGCATCGGCGAACAGCGCGTTCTCGATGATGTACTCGAGGATCACGCGGCGGCGCGCGTTCGGCGGGATCGAGCCGAGCTCGTTGCCGATCTCGGCCTCGGCGAGCTGCATGTCGGATTCGGTGATGGTCTTGCCGTTGACCTTGGCGACGGGTTTCTCCTGAGCCTGGGTCGCCGTCGCCAGATGGACGGCAACCGGCAGGGGCGCCACCAGTAGCGCAGCAGCAAAAACAGCTCTCACCAGCTTTGTCACAGGGTCACCTCGTTGAAGGGCGGAGGATGCGTTCCGCCGGGCGTTTTACGTAGATTCCGGGCGCACGTCGGCGGACAGCCTTAGTCGGTCGCGGGCGTTGCGCCAAGCCAAGCCTCAGGGAAATGTCGCGATTGTGACCATGCAACCCACCGGCTGCGGCGCCAACGCACTTTTTCGATTAACTATCGGCAATGAAATCGCGATCCGGATCGACGGTCCCGTGTCCACCTCCGTGGGTGGCGGTGCGAGGCCCGATAAACGTGGGACTTGCCCGCGGCGTCGCGTGAGGCCAGATAACAGCGGACAACTGTCGCTTGCCGCTGCCTGCTCGGCTGCGACCCCTTCCGCCAACGAGGACCACGTCAGAATGTCGAATTTCTCCCCGCGCGAGATCGTCTCGGAGCTGGACCGGTTCATCATCGGCCAGCAGGATGCCAAGCGCGCGGTGGCCATTGCTCTGCGCAACCGCTGGCGGCGCCAGCAGCTCCAAGGCGATCTGCGTGAGGAGGTGCAGCCGAAGAACATCCTCATGATCGGGCCGACCGGTTGCGGCAAGACCGAGATCTCGCGCCGTCTCGCCCGCCTCGCCGGCGCACCGTTCCTCAAGGTCGAGGCAACCAAGTTCACCGAGGTCGGCTACGTCGGCCGTGACGTCGACAGCATCGTGCGCGACCTGGTCGAGGTCGGCATCGGACTCGTCCGCGACAACAAGCGCCGCGAGGTCAAGGCACTCGCCGAGAAGAACGCCGAGGAGCGGGTGCTCGATGCCCTGGTCGGCGCCACCGCGCAGCCCGCGACGCGCGAGGCGTTCCGCAAGCGCCTGCGCTCCAACGAGCTCAACGACAAGGAGATCGACGTCCAACTCGCCGACACCACACCGCCGTTTCCCTCTTTCGACGTTCCGGGTGGCCAGGTCGGGATGGTCAACATCGGCGATATGCTGGGGAAGGCATTCGGCCAGCGCATGAAGACGCGGCGGCTGACGGTCGGGCAGAGCTACGAGCTGCTGATCGCGCAGGAGAGCGACAAGCTGCTCGACAGCGACCAGATCTCGGTCGAGGCGGTCAAGCTCGTCGAGAACAACGGCATCGTGTTCCTGGACGAGATCGACAAGATCTGCTCGCGAAGCGATGCGGCCGGACGCGCCAGCGCCGATGTCAGCCGCGAGGGCGTGCAGCGCGACCTGCTGCCACTCATCGAAGGCACGACCGTCACGACCAAATACGGGCCGGTCAAGACCGACCACGTGCTCTTCATCGCGTCCGGCGCGTTCCATCTCGCGAAGCCCTCGGACCTGTTGCCGGAGCTGCAGGGCCGCCTGCCGATCCGCGTCGAGCTGAAGTCGCTCACCGGCGCCGACTTCCGCCGCATCCTGACCGAGCCGGAAGCGAGCCTCATCAAGCAGGTGGTGGCGCTGATGGCGACCGAGGGTTTGACGCTGGAATTCACCGATAGTGCGATCGACGCGCTCGCGGACATTGCCGTCTCGGTCAATTCGACGGTCGAGAACATCGGCGCGCGGCGGTTGCACACGGTGCTCGAGCGTGTGCTCGACGAGATCTCGTTCGATGCCTCCGACCGCGATGGCCAGACCGTCGTCGTCGATGGCGACTACGTGCGCGCCCGCGTCGGCGATCTCGCCCGGAACGCGGATCTGTCTAAATTCATACTGTAGCCGCGGTCGCCGACGGCTCTGCCTACCGGCGCCGCGGCCGCTGCCTCGCCGGTTGGATTTTTTGCCGCGCGATCTTCGATCGCCACCTATTTGGTGCGCTCGAAGAGCGCATTGGCGGACGCAACGGGGTAAAATACAGCCGCGGCGCCAGTAGCCGAAGGCGTTGGCGTCCGCGGAAAGAAAAAGCCTACACGTTCAAGAGAATTATCACGCCCACCACGATCAGCGCGATCCCCAGTCCCTCGCGTGACGCGAGGCCCTGCTTGAACATGCTGCGCGAGACGAGCTGGGCGAAGAAGATTTCGACGAGCGCCAGCGTGCGCACCTTGGCGGCGCTCTCAAGCGCGAAGGCGAGGAACCACATCTGCGAGGCGAAGGCGCCCATGAACCCCGCGACGATCGACGGACGCCAGGCGCGGAAGATGTCGAACAGGCGCTCGCGATCGAACAGCCAGAGGTAGGCCGTGAGCGCTACCGTCTGCATGATCAGGCCGATCGCCAGAGTCGTGCTCGCCGCAACGACGAAATTCGGATGCGCGAGCGCGAGGATGCCGCCGCGATAGCCGATCGCGGATACGCCGAACATGGCGCCCGCCGCGAGGCCGAGCACGATCGGTTGCCAGCCACCCTCGGACACCGCGCCGCCTGGCTGCTCCTTCGGCCAGGACATGATGAGCACGCCCGTGCACGCGATCAGGATCGCGATCACCAGCGGCCAGCTCAACGCATCGCCCAGGAAAACCAGGCCGAACAGCGCGACATGCACGGGTTCGATCTTGATCAGCGCCGTCGTGACCACGAACGATTTCTGCTTCATGGCGGCGAGCAGCATGGCGGTCGCGGCGATCTGCGTGCCGGCGCCGACGACCGTCCAGGCCAGCATGTTGGCGCTGAGCGGCGGAAAGCGCTCGCCCGTCGCCGCGAGGATCACGGTCAGGAATAGCAGCGCGAACGGGAGGCCGAACAGGAAGCGCACGTGCGTGGCGCCGACCGTGCCGAGCGTGGCGGTCAGCTCCCGCTGCATGGCGTTGCGCAGGGTCTGGCCGCCCGCCGCCAGGACGGTGAAAACGGCCCATAGCCCAATTGACACTGAAATGCCTCCCCGAACCCGTCTCAGTCGCCGATACCACCGCGCGCAGCCTACGGCCAGCGCACAGTCGCGGAGCTGGTGTGCAGGTGCGCCGTGGCGCTGAAGGGCCTACCCCTCCAGCCGCCAGGAACGGTCGGCCATGCGGCAGGCGATGCCCTCCGTGCGGGCGGAGCGCTCTCCGGAGGTCAGGGTCATCACGAGATGACGGCAGACTCGGCCTTTCGCGTCCTTGAAGGAGGCCGTCGGTTTGACGACGCCCGAGATTTTGCCGCCTCGACGATGCCAGACGTAGGACGCACCGTCCCCGACCTCGCTGAGGGCCGTATGCACGGCTTCAAGCGTTGCCGTCTCGTCCGTCATGTCGAGAGGTGGCGGCTGGGCGTCGGCGAACCGCGGCCGCGGCGCCGGATAGCCGCTTCCTGGTGCATCCTGGCAAGAGCAGGTCTGGGCTTGCGGGGTTACAGTCGGAGCAGGAACGGGCTCCGGATCGATAGCATGGACGATCTTGGGAGCGAGGATCAGGGCGGACCCGATGAAGAGGCTCGAGGCGAAGACGACCGCGAGCGCAAGCGGGCCGGACAATGGACGCATGGTACGGAACTCGACTAGAGGTTACGCAGGCGATCCTCGAACACTGGATCGAAGGTCACAGATTGGCGTGTCTTGGTTAAGGCAGCGTTGACGGTCGTGTCGACTTCGCTGTGGAGATCGTTGCCGAGCGGCCACGGGTCTAGTGTGATGATCGAGAAATTCGCCATCTCTAGCGGCTGGGCCCGGAGCGAATTTCTCGATCTGAATCACACTAGAAGCACAGGCTTGCTAGTGTCCTTTCGATCGCGAAGTTCGTTCGAGGACTCGCCGCAGATGGCACGAACTTCGCGATCGGGACACTAGAAACGAAAGTGCAAGCGCATGTCCGATAGGAATGACGAACCCGCTGCTGCGGCTGGCGATTTCACGGCGGTCGATGAACCGTTCGCGCTCTTTGCGGCGTGGCTGCGCGATGCGGAGCGGAGTGAGCCGAACGATCCAAACGCGATGGCGCTGGCGACCGTCGACCCCGACGGCCTGCCGAACGTGCGCATGGTTCTGCTCAAAGGCGTCGATGGCGCTGATGAAACTGATCGCGGCTTCGTCTTCTATACGAACTTGGAGAGCGCCAAGGGCCGCGAGCTGCTGGCGTCGCGGAAGGCGGCGCTCGACTTCCACTGGAAGAGCCTGCGTCGGCAGGTGCGCGTGCGCGGCCTCGTTTCCGTTGTCGATGACGCGGAGGCAGACGCCTACTTCGCGTCGCGTGCGCGCGGCAGCCGGCTCGGCGCGTGGGCCAGCACGCAGTCGCGTCCGCTGGAGAGCCGCTTCGCGCTCGAGAAGGCGGTGGCTCTCGTGACCGCAAAGTACGCGATCGGCGAGATTCCGCGCCCGCCGCACTGGTCGGGATTCCGCGTGACCCCGGTCGAGATCGAGTTCTGGCACGACCGGCCATTCCGGCTGCACGACCGCGTCGTTTTTCGCCGCCCCGCCCCGAACGCGGCGTGGCAGAAGCAGCGGCTGTATCCGTAGGGCGCGGCGGCGTGCGCTATCGATTCTGCTCCGTAGCGCTTCCGCGCTACTGATTCAATTTTGAGCGGAACGGCCCGATGATGTCGGAGAAGTCGTCCGTCCAGGCCCTCAAGCCGCGCGGATCGAGCTCATAGATGGTCTCGAGCTGGCGGAATGGCGCCAGCACTTCCTCGCTGTGCGCATAGACGACCACCGTCGAGCTCGTCTGTGCATACGAGCCGTCCGCCTCGTCGTCCGAGATGATCAGCCCCTTCGCGCCCGGCACGAGCTTAAGCGTGGCGGCGGCAACGCCGTCGAGATCGAGGTAGCGGTTGGACACGTGCAGCACCACGACGCCGTTCGGCGTCAGCTTGGCGAGGAATAGCCGCAACGCCTCCGCCGTCATGAGGTGGACCGGCACCGCATCCGACGAGAACGCATCGACGATGATGAGATCGAGGCTGCTGTCAGGCTCGCGTCCGATGGTCAGGCGCGCGTCGCCGAGCACGATGTCGATGTTGGGCTGGCACTTCGACAGGAATGAGAAGTTGTCCGGATTCTTGGCGATCGAGACCATCAGCGGATCGATCTCGAAAAAACGGAACCGGTCGCCGGGCCGGGATAGGCAGGCGAGTGATCCGGCACCGAGACCGATGACGCCGTAGCGGCCGGGGCGCGGCTCGGTGCCGGCGGGCGCGGCCTTGGCGAGGCCTTCGCGCACGATGCGTACCGCCTGCGCCATCGGGCTCTTCGGATAATAGTAGGTGCCGGGCGTCGGGTCCTCGATTTTCATCATCTTATCGTCGCGCACGCGCTGGGCGCCGTGCAGCGTCGTGCCATGCATCAGAATGTTGTAGTCGCCGGCCGAGCTGACGCGATAGACGCCGAAGTAGCTGCGCTGCGCCTCGCCGCGTTTGACGCCCGAGGGATAGAGGGCGACGGCGAGGAACATCATCAGCGCCATCACGAGCTGCCGTGTAGGCCACTTCCAGAACACCAGAACGGCGGCGGCGAACACGGCGACCAGCGCCGCCGTCGTGCCATAGCGGAAGTCGATGTCGAAGCGGGTCGTCAGCCACGGGCCCCAGATCAGGATGAGCACGCCGGAGGCAATGAGCAGCCATAGCACCAGCAGCTCGTCGCGGTCCTTGGTGGAGATTGCCAGAGCACGCGGTCGGCACGCCATGGAGAGGGCGAGCAGCAGCGGATACTCGAACACTTCGGAAAAAATTTGCGGCGCGACGAGCGCTGCGAACAGGCCGCCGAGCACGCCGCCGAGCGACATCCAGAGATAGAACTCGGTGAGGTGAGAGGCGGCAGGCCGGGCGTCGTAGAGGGTGCGATGCGCGACCATGGCGGACGTGAAGAAGACCGCGACGCCGGTCCCCGCGGTCACGAACCAGCTTTCGCGGACTGTCTGCGACAGCACGAGCAGGGCGAGGATCACCGAGGCGAGATGTGCCGCGAGAAGGATCGGCATCGGGATCAGCATGCGCTCGCGGAACACCAGCACGAACGTCAAGAGGTACAGCGCCAGCGGCAGCACCCACAGAAGGGGCGCCGAGGCGACGTCGGTGGTGACGTGGGTGGTGAACGCGGTCAGAAGCGCTGACGGCACGAGCGCGAGGCCGACCCACGCGAGCCGAGATGCCCACGTCGGCGCCGGCCGGTCGTCCATCATGCCTGCAGCATCGCCGGCCGCGGTCTTCGTGATCGCGCTGCCGTCGCCGCCGCGCACGGCGAGGTAGGAGGCCGCGATCAGCAGCACGAGCACCGCGAAGCCGATCGTCCAGATCGTGCTCAGCGCCTTGAGGCCGAAAGCCGGCTCCAGCAGCAGCGGATAGCTCAGCAGCGCGATCAGGCTGCCGAGATTGCTCGCGGCATACAGGAAGTAGGGATCGCGCCCGTGCGGATGGCCGCTGGCCGCGAACCACGCCTGTAGCAGCGGCGCATTGGCCGCCACCGCGAAGAACGGCAGTCCAACGCCAACCGTGAACAGGCCGAGCTGCCACAGGTACGGCGCGCCGGTCGGCGGCTCGATCCATCCCTTCGGCAGACCGATGGGCAGCACGACGAAGGCGAGCAGGCATACGATGATGTGGACGATGCCGCTGTTGCGGGCGCCGAGCACGCGGATGATGAAGTGCGCGTAGCAATAGCCGGCGAGCAGCGCGCCCTGGAAGAAACACAGCGCCACCGCCCACACCGATGGCGAGCCGCCGAGCACGGGCAGCACCATCTTGGCGAACATCGGCTGGATCGAGAACAGCAGCAGCGCCGAGACGAATGTCGTAACCGTGAACAGCCACAGCCCCGACGGGCCGGTGACCGCCGACGCGCTGGCGGCCGGCGCCATCATCGGACCACCGGCACTTCCGTCCGGCGCACTCTTGTCCTGCATCGTCACCAGCTCCACTGCCCGCAGGCGGAAGGGCCGTCGCTCGTCGGTTCGCGGCGGCTATCGTTTGGGTGTTGGCCGATAGAACCGCTCAAGCGGTCACCGTCTCGCCGACCTTCGGCACCTTGACGTTGTGGCCGGCCATCGCCTCGACGAACTTCGACGCGTCGGGATCGAGCATCCCCGGGAAGGTGCCGTAGTGACAAGGCAGCACGGTCTTGAACGAGAAGAATTTCTTGCACGCGAAGGCGGCGCGCCTGCCGCCCATGGTGAAGCGGTCGCCGATCGGCACGATGCCGATATCGGGCTTGTGGAACTCCGCGATCAGGCTCATGCCGCCGAACATCTCGGTGTCGCCCATGTGGTAGAGCGTCTTGCCTTCCTTGGCGGTGACGACGATGCCGTTGGGGTTGCCGAGATAGACGCCGCCGCTCGAGGACGAGTGGAGCGCGTCGACCAGCGTGAGCTCGAAGTCGGCGGTGCCGACGCTGCCGCCGGTGTTCATCGGCTGGAGTTTTTCGGCGCCCTTGGATTTGACGTGCAGGGCCAGCTCGTAGTTGGCGTAGAGCGTCGCGCCGTTGCGCTTGCAGATCTCGCCGGCGTCACCGATGTGGTCGTCGTGGCCATGGGTGAGGGCGACGTCGGTCACCCCGTCGACCACCTTTTCCCAGGCGATTCCTGACTTCTCGAACGTCGGGTTGCCCTTCAGGAACGGGTCGATCAGCAGCACGCTGCCACCGGTCTCGATGCGGAAGCACGAGTGTCCGAACCAGGTGATCTTCATGGGGAGCGGTCTCCTCTGAGGGCAGGAAGGGTCTGTCCAGGCGTTGGGGGAGGCCTGTCGCGGCGATTGAAGTGCAGGTATAAGGCCCGAATGACAAGCGATAAACCCCCTGCCGCTGACGCTTGTGTGAAAGGCGCCAACTCCAGTGCTGCGCCGGCAGCCGGCGTGCCGCTGGAGATCGATGCCTTTATGGCGGCGTTGCCGGCCGGCGTGCGGCTCATTGGCATCGATGTTGGCACGCGGACGCTCGGGCTCGCGTTGTCCGACGTCTCGCGCACCATCGCGAGCGGCCTCGAGACCATCCGCCGGACGAAGTTCAAGGCCGATTCTGCACGCCTGATCGAGCTGATCCGCCAGCACGGCGTCGGCGGCCTCGTGGTCGGCCTGCCGATCAATCTCGACGGCTCGATCGGGCCGCGCGCCCAGGCCTCGCGCGCGTTCGCGCGGCTGATCGGGCCGATGGCAGATATTCCATTCCTCATGTGGGACGAGCGGATGACCACGGCCGCAGCGGAGCGGCTGCTGATCGAGGCCGATACGTCGCGCAAGCGCCGCGCCGAAGTGATCGACAAGATGGCGGCGACGCTGATCCTGCAGGGCGCGCTCGACCGGATGCGCAAGGCGCATCTCGTCCGCACCGAGGATTGAGCGGTGACTGCGGCACCGATCCTGATCGCGGGGCCGACAGCGTCCGGCAAGACGGCGCTGGCCCTGGAGATGGCAGCCCGGCATGGCGGCGCGATCATCAACGCCGATTCCATGCAGGTGTATCGGGAGTTGCGCATCCTGACCGCGCGGCCGACGCCGGAGGAGGAGGCGAGCGCCCCGCATCTCCTGTTCGGGCACGTCAGCGTGACGGATGCCTATTCGGTCGGGCGCTGGCTCGCTGATGCGGAAACGGCGCTCGCGTGGTGCCGCGATGCCGGACGCCGGCCGATCATCGTCGGCGGGACGGGGCTTTACTTCAAGGCGCTGCTCGAGGGGCTGGCGCCGGTGCCGTCAGTCGATCCCGAGATCCGCACGCATTGGCGCCGGAAGGCCGAGACTGAGCCACCGGGCGTGCTGCATCGGATGTTGGCAACGCGCGATCCCGAAATGGCGGCGCGGCTCGATCCGGCGGACATGCAACGCGTCGTGCGCGCGTTGGAGGTGCTCGACAGCACGGGTGTCTCGCTGGCCGAATGGCAGCGCCGTCGAGGAACGCCATTGATCGAGGAGCACGACGCCGAGCGCTACGTGATTTTGCGCGAGCGGGAGGTGGTTCGAGCGCGTTGTGACGCCCGCTTCGACGTCATGGTGGCCGCGGGCGCGCTCGACGAGGCGCGGGCCCTGCTCTCCATGAACCTCGACCCCGATCTGCCGGCGGCACGCGCGCATGGTCTCAGGGCGCTCCAGTCCCACCTGCGCGGGGAGGCGACGCTGGAGGCTGCGATCGCGGCGGGGAAGCTGGAAACCCGCCAGTACGTCAAACGGCAGGAGACTTGGCTAAAACGACATATGATTGCGTGGAAAGTTGCCGATGTGGAATAACAGGAATGGAAATTCGCATTAATGCGCCACAATAAGTGAATTTACTTGACGTTAGCTGCGTCTTGGGATCACAGACCCGCATATCGGACGTGATACGCGCTTCCCGCCCCGTCACCGGGGTGGTGGGAGGCGCCGCGTCGCACTCCTTTCGAGAACTGAAAAGGCAGATCCAATGGCACGCACGATGACGGGCGCCGAAATGGTGATCAAGGCTCTGGCCGACCAGGGCGTCGACTTCGTGTTCGGCTATCCCGGCGGCGCGGTACTGCCGATCTACGACGAGCTTTTCCAGCAGGAGAAGGTCAAGCACATCCTCGTCCGCCAGGAAGGCGGCGCCGTGCACGCGGCGGAGGGCTATGCGCGTTCGACCGGCAAGGTCGGCGTCGTGCTCGTCACCTCGGGCCCCGGCGCGACCAACGCCGTCACGGGCCTCGCCGACGCGTTGATGGACTCGATCCCCGTCATCTGCCTCACCGGCCAGGTGCCGACGCACCTGATCGGCAACGATGCCTTCCAGGAGTGCGACACGATTGGCATCACGCGGCCGTGCACCAAGCACAACTGGCTGGTCAAGGACGTCAACGACCTCGCGCGCATCCTCCACGAGGCGTTCTATATCGCCAAGAGCGGCCGCCCCGGCCCGGTCGTCGTCGACATCCCCAAGGACGTCCAGTTCGCCACCGGCACCTACGTCTCGCCGTCGAACACCGCGATCGCGCACAAGAGCTACCGTCCCAAGCTCAAGGGCGACCAGCCCGCGATCCAGCGCGCCGCCGAGCTGATGGCGACCGCGAAGCGCCCGGTCTTCTACACCGGCGGCGGCGTCATCAATTCGGGCCCCAAGGCGAGCCAGCTGCTGCGTGACCTCGTCCGCCAGACCGGCTTTCCGATCACCTCGACGTTGATGGGTCTCGGCGCCTATCCGGCGTCCGACAAGCAGTGGCTCGGCATGCTCGGGATGCACGGCACCTACGAAGCCAACATGGCGATGCACGACTGCGACCTGATGATCAACATCGGCGCCCGCTTCGACGACCGTATCACCGGCCGCACGGACATGTTCTCGCCCGGCAGCCGCAAGATCCACATCGACATCGACCCCTCGTCGATCAACAAGAACATCAAGACCGACGTGCCGATCGTCGGCGACTGCGCCTACGTGCTCGAGGATCTGCTGCGCGCGTGGCGATCGCTGGCGTCGGCGCCCGACAAGGCCGCGCACAAGGCGTGGTGGAAGCAGATCGACCAGTGGCGCGCCGTCAATTGCCTCAAGTACAAGCCGACCGGCGAGGCAATCATGCCGCAGTACGCGCTGGAGCGGCTGCAGGCGGCGATCAAGGACCACGACTGCTACATCTCGACCGAGGTCGGCCAGCACCAGATGTGGGCGGCTCAGTTTCTCAAGTTCGAGGAGCCGAACCGCTGGCTGACCAGCGGCGGCCTCGGCACCATGGGCTACGGCCTGCCGGCCGCGATCGGCGCGCAGATCGCGCATCCGAAGTCGCTCTGCATCGACGTCGCGGGCGACGCCTCGATCCTCATGAACATCCAGGAGATGTCGACCGCGGTGCAGTATCGTCTGCCGGTCAAGGTGTTCATCCTTAACAACCAGTACATGGGCATGGTGCGCCAGTGGCAGCAGCTCCTGCACGGCAACCGCTACTCCGAGAGCTACACCGAGGCACTCCCCGACTTCGTCAAGCTCGCGGAAGCGTACGGCGGCGTCGGGTTGCGCTGTGACAACCCCGCCGACCTCGACGACGCGATCAAGGCGATGATCGCGGTCAAGGACAAGCCGGTGATTTTCGATTGCCGCGTTGCCGCGCTCGCCAATTGCTTCCCGATGATCCCGTCCGGCAAGGCGCACAACCAGATGCTGCTCGGCGAGAACGTGTCGGCAGAGGAGATCGACAAGGCCATCGGCAAGGAAGGCAAGGTGCTGGTGTGAAGACCGCCGCCCGCGCACCGTACGTCGTCTCCACCCGAGGCCCGCCCATGCACCTTTACGTTGCCAACAAGCTCTACTCGTCCTGGTCGCTGCGGCCGTGGATACTGATGACCGCGCTCGACGTCCCATTCGAGGAGACGGTGATCCCGATGTACTTCCCGGAGTCGAAGGGACGGATGCTCGACGTCTCGCCGACTGGCAAGATGCCGTGCCTGGTCGATGGCGACATCACCGTCTGGGAGAGCCTCGCGATCATGGAGTTCCTACACGAGCGCTTTCCGGACAAAGGCGTCTGGCCGCGCGTGCCCGCCGCGCGTGCCCATGCGCGCGCCATCGCCAGCGAGATGCACGCCGGTTTCCAGGCCTTACGCCAGACGTGCCCGATGAACCTCGCCAAGCGCTTTGCGCTTAGGGAGCTTTCGTCTGATGTCGCCGACAACGTGCGCCGGCTGGAAGGCATGTGGTCGGACTGCCGACGCCGCTTCTCCGGTGGCGGCCCTTATCTGTTCGGCGATTTCTGCGCGGCGGACGCGATGTACGCTCCGGTCGTCAGCCGGCTCGATACCTACCAGGTGCCGGTCTCGTCGGAGACGCGGCGCTATATGGACGCGGTTCTGGCGCATCCGGCATTCGTGAAGTGGCGCACGGCGGCGCTCGCCGAGCCATGGACGATCGACCACTACGAGGTGGGCTGGACTCCGGTCGAGACCTTCCACACGGGTCCGCTGCGGACCGACCATCCCCGCCACACCGCCTGATTTGCACGAACGGAAAACGACCATGTCTCAGAAGGGCACCGGCTCCGCCTATTTCATCGAGGATCGCGCCGACAAGACGGAGCGGCACACGTTCTCGATCCTCGTCGACAACGAGCCGGGCGTGCTCGCGCGCATCGCCTCGCTGTTTTCCGGACGCGGCTACAACATCGAGAGTCTGACAGTCTCCGAGACCGACGAGGAGAAGCGTCTCTCGCGCTTCACCGTCGTGACCACCGGCACGCCGATGGTGCTGCAGCAGATCCGCAACCAGCTCGACCGCCTGGTTCCAGTCCATCGCGTGGTCGATCTCACTGTCGGGGGACAGGCGATCGAGCGCGAGCTTGCGCTGGTCAAGGTGGTGGGGAAGGGCGAAAAGCGCATCGAGGCGTTGCGGCTCGCGGAGATCTTCCGCGCCAGCGTGGTCGATACGTCGACCGAGCACTTCGTGTTCGAGATCACGGGCAAGTCATCCAAGATCGAGCAGTTCATCGCGATCATGCGCGAGCTTGGTCTCGTCGAGATCTCGCGCACTGGTATTGCCGCCATGGGCCGCGGGCCGGCGACGACGTAGCCGTCGATCAGCGCGATTTCCTCGGTTTTTTCCCGTCAGGATAGGTCGGCTCGGGCGTCTCGGTGTTGCCCGGCGCCAGCGCCGCCTCGATGTTGAACTGGCCGCACTTCTTCTCCGCCATGAGCTTGTTGAGCGCGATCAGCTTGGCGCGCTCTTCGGAGTAGGCGGCGCTGGTCTGGCCGGCGGCCGTGTGCCGCGGCGTCCCCTTGCTGGTGATCGTCGTCACCAGCCCGGTCGTCGGATGTGCCTCGATATCCCGGACCTGCTGGATCTTGATCTGCACGACGCCGGTGAGGCGGCGACAGTTCAGCCCCTGCTCCGTGGAGGAGGGGACATAGGTTCCATCGGCGGCGACGGTGGCGGGCGTCTTTGGCGCGGCGGCCGCCTTCAGCGACTCGAGCGGCTTGTTGCGCGATGTCGGCGGGGTATACCCCGGCGTCGCGGCGGCACAGCCCGAGAGGACGAGCAGGAGGGCGCCGCAAGTGGGGCCGATCGGGGCGCGCATGGAGGGGCGCATTGCTGGAACGAGCTTTCTGTTGGAGCAGGCTGGACAAGCCCGCCCGTCACGTATAAAACGCGGCACTCCTTGGCGCGAGAGCCAATGCTGCAACTGCGGCTGAAGCGAGGCTGCCGGCACGGCAGTCCCTGTGTTTGTTCGCGGACTGTCGCGGATGCGCAGTCGGGCGGACGAGGGGTGGGGCGATTAGCTCAGTTGGTAGAGCAGCTGACTCTTAATCAGCGGGTCGAAGGTTCGAGTCCTTCATCGCCCACCAATGATTTCAAAAACTTGTCCCCGAAACGCTGCGCTGACTTTCAAGGAATTGGCCCATATTTGGCCCACCAGGTCTGCATTTCATGATCGAAAGCGCCAACCCGACGCTTTGCGCAGCCGGTGCCGGCGGATCCCCTTGTATGTGCTAGATGCACGCAGCCTTTGATGGGATGGAGTTGCTTGCTTGCCGACCCATTCAAAGGACTCGAAAGTTATGGGAGGCGACAGTTCGCAGGAGAGCTCGCAACGTCGCGCAAGTCTTAACTTCAGCAAGCTGCTCGACGAGTTCGCAACCGATTCTGCTGTCCGAGCCAAGCTTGAGCAGCTTCTCTTAACGATACAATGCGCGCTGCTTCGTAGGCTACCGCTGCTGGCGCGGGCAAAGGAGGCCGAGCGGCGAGCACGGATAGATCAACTCACTGCATTGCAGAAGGCCATGGGCGCGACTGCCAAGGCACTCAGTGAGAGGACTGGTTCGAAAAGGCGGACTGTCGGCGGTCTTCTCGGCCGCGAGATTGCACGCTCGATGACTGATGAAGCCTTTCGGTCGGCAGGCATCACTGTCTACTCATCGTCCCGTGATAGAGAAATGAATCGAGCGCGAGCTCGAGAGCCAGAGGCCGAAATCGCTGCCCTAGAACGGCGCCAGCGCGAGGCGCTGGCAATACATAGTCCCGTCGTGCTGGCCAAATTGCTCGCTCGCTGCCGCGCCCTCGTTTCCGCGCAGCTTGCTGTCGAGGGCAAAGCGAAGGGCGGACGGCCGAGCCTTGCGGAGCGAGAATACGTTCTTTCCTCGATCGCGTCGGCGTTCGCAGACATATTCGGTGTCGCACCGACACCAACTGCCAACGGCCGGTTCTTGAAGCTCTCCATTGCCGTACTTGGGGTGTTCGAGATTGATACTCATGGTGTCGATGCCGCGGCGAAGCGGACCGTCGAGAAGATGAGGCGAGCGCCGTCAAGGTCAAAACCTCGGTAATGGAGTGGCGGTTTCGGTCGTGACCGGCGCTGTTATAGCGGCCAGCATGACCGCATGAACAAGCCACCAAGTCGCCCCGACCATCTCCTGTACTGGCCCCAGGTCTTCGATCTCATTGGATTGAGCCGCAGCACGGTGCGCCGTCTCGAGCGTGCAGGAAAGTTCCCACCGCACATCCGCGTCTCCCCGGGTCGCGTCGCTTGGCGCGCGAGCGAGATCCACGACTTCGTCGCCGGGCGCTGGCAGCCGACGACCGACGCCACCTAGCGCCGCACGCAAGCCCCCACGGATCAGTCATGGCAGACGACGCCGATCCCTTGGCGGCGGGCGGCGGACTCTTGCCGCCGCCCAATGCCCACCCGTATGTGCACGCGCTCCGCTTGCACCAAACCGCGCGTGGGTTCGTGGCGCTGTGCAAGAAGCCAGGCACGGATGGCCGGGCCATGGACACGAGGTGCTACGAGGGGCCTGAGCTCTTCACGCACCTGCCGGCGCCGGGCGCCCCGGGCGAACATTTTATTTCCGTGTGCACATTCAAGAGCCCCAGGCGCACGGTCGCCAATTTACTCGGCCTGCGGGCGTGCTTCTGCGACGTGGATTTTCGAGACCTTCCGGTCTGGGCCGGCTCTACCGAGGAAGCCGTCTGGGCCGAGGTGCAGGTGGCGCTCGCCGCAGCCGCAATGCCCCGCCCGACGATGGTCGTGGGCTCAGGCCGTGGTCTGCATCTCTACTGGACCTTCGCCAAGGGCCTACCGCGGAACGTTCTTCCGCGCTGGAATGCGGTTCAGTCTCATCTCTGCGATCTGCTGAAGCCTTTCGGCGCCGACCCCAAAGCCCGCGATGCCGCCCGCATCCTGCGCCTCGCCGGCACGGACAACCCCAAGGCCGGTAAGATCGCGATGTTTCTGCATCTCGATTTCGATCGCGACGTCGATTTCGGGGATCTCACGCGCGCCGTGCTTCCGTTCAGCCAGTGGCAACTTCAGGAACTGCGGCGCGAGCGGGCCGAGCGGAAAACGGAAGCGAATCTGCGCGATCCCGGCCGCAGCAGTCGGGCGCGCGACGTGCACCGTGCCTTTATCGACACCATCGTAGCCGACATCGACCGGCTGATCGCCTATCGCTGGGGCGGCCGCATTCCCGAGCGTCATCGCAATCAGACGCTGTTCGTGCGCTTCAGCTTCGTCGCCAGACGTATCGGCATGGCCAAGCTCGAGGACGCCCTCCTCGCCTATGGACTGGCGACCTGCGACCTCGACGTTGGCGAGATGCGGCAGATTGCTGGGTCGATCGTTGCGAAGATTTCCGAGGACGGCCGCGGCTACAGATACTCCTCGGCCGGCGCCGCCGAAGAACTCCAGGTCACGGTTGAGGAGGTGCGTGCCATTGGGCTCGTCCGCCTGCATCCGGCAGATCCAGAGCTCGCAGAGGAACGACGGCAGGCAAGGCTCAGCCGGGATCGGGAGCGCAAGGCTGCCAAACGTCGTGCAGCTGGCATCTCGCCTCGCCAGCGGCGAGGGACGCCCTGGGAGGTGCTGGGCATCAGCAAATCATCCTGGTATGCGAAGTATTATGGAAAATAATTTTTGGCCTTGGACAATAATTCCGCAGCTACAGGTGGGGGCGCCCCGGACATGTTGTTTTTATACTTACGGATACCTATAGTCTCAGGTTCCTTGGCAGTATATCTAAAGGTGTCATCGAGAGAGGTATGGATTTAAAGTTGTGCTGCGACCTCAATACAAGCTGCGCTGCTTCTGCCGACGTGGATGGTGGCCCGACGTTGAACTGGGGATGGGCCTGTGCGCGCTGGAGTGTGGCAGGGGTCATGGATCGGCTCTGAGGCGGCCTGGTGCGGGTCGAGGTGTATCGATCCAGATGAACGTCGCCGGTGAGGGTGCCCCCTGGATGATGGGACACGGGAGGCCGGCCTTATCGATGGCGGGGTCTGGCTCGGGTCGTTGAGCAGCCCGGCGTGTCTGCCCCAGGGGCCTTGAGCGCCGATGCCTGGAATGGATCTTAGCTGAGCGTGCGCCGGAGAGCGGCGGCACGGCTACGTCGCGAGCTGGGCCAGGATCATGAGCAGACCGACGATCGAGACGGCCCATGCCGCCGTCCGCAGCCAGGGTATCCCGATGAGATAGATCACGGCGTGCGCCACGCGGCCCCAGAAGAACAGCATGGCGCCGAGCACGGTCATCGCATTGGAGACGTTGACGAGCTTGGCGACGATGATGGCGACGGCAAACAGTACCAAGCTTTCGAGCATGTTGTGGTGGACGCGCGTGGCTTGTCCGGCCCAGCCGATGATCGCCGTCACCGGTGCCATGCTGCAGGTGGGGCTGCCGACCCTCGCGGGCAACCGCGAGAACATGCCGGAGATCACCGGCTGGGCCGGACCTCAGTGTTCGGTCGTGTCTTGAAGATGACGGTGCGCGCCTCACGGGCGACGGACTCATAGCCTCACGCGCCGCAGTACTCGATCTCAACCTTCATGCAAGGAGCCTTCGTGTTGCGATGCGCCGCAGCCGACCTCGGCCGAAAGGACCTCAGCTGACGGCCTTTCGAATAGGTCGCCGATGACGCGATGGTACCCCTAGGTCTTGGCACCCACAAGGAACGCACTCAGATGGGTCCATGTTGGGCAGAGCATCTGCTTTCGACCTCGACCGTGCAACAGATCAATTGCCACCGCAGAAATTGGCCCTGAACTGAACTCGGCACCGTGCTCGCGGACGGTGGCTGTCGAGGGTAAAGCCGACGAGCGACGCAGCGCGGCCACTCGACGCGATTGACCCAAATGTATGGTCCGGCCGTGCGTCGCAAGAGGGTTCGTCGAGCTGGTTGCGTGGTCTTGCAACAATGTATCCGGCCTCTGATTGGAGCTCGTTGCTCCGGGCCATCATGGATATCAGCGCGCCAGCGATCTGATTAGCGGACCGGCCTCGAGTGAGCCATTCGGGTCACCAGTGTTCGCGGGCGCCGGGAAGACCGACCTCCATCTCTCCGTTTCCTCTCGCAGACCTCGGCGGGGTTCCTCTGTCGTTAGATTTTCATCGTCCAGTTCCTTTGTCCGCGCCTAGGTGCCGTTCCTTCATCCCGGCCTGCCCATTGTCGACTGCGACGCGCGCAGGCGCGGTCAAGGCCGGCGCGCAGCGCCGCTCGTGTTCGCCTTGACGGCGCCGAGCACGGCGCAAGCCTCAGGCGGGCTGGGGCGATAGCTCATTGCTCCTCGTCAGCTCGAAGTTACGGCCCCGAGCCAGCACCGCCCAGGCGATGCGGGCCAGCTTGTTGGCGAGCGCGATTGCCAGCACGTTGTGGTGCAGACGCTTCTTGGCGGCCTCGATCCAGCTCTTGAGCCCGTACCGCTCCCAGTTTTTCACCCTGACGAGCACGACCCAGGCTGCCTGCACGAACAGCGCCCGCAAGTAGCGATTGCCTCGCCTGGAGATCGGGCCAAGGATGGTGCGGTCGCCGGTGGAGATTTGCTTTGGCACCAGGCCGAGCCAGGCAGCAAAGTCGCGGCCCTTCGAGAAGGTGGCGCCAGTGCCGATCGCCGCCACCATGGCGCTGGAGATGATCGGTCCGATGCCCGGCACGCTCATCAGTCGCTCGGCGCCGGCGGCGGCAGCATCGCGAGGGTCGAGAAGGGTATGATCGCCGTCGGGCCGGACAGCGCCGGCGTGTCATTGTCAATTGCGCCGAGCTTTGCAGTGGTGCCGCCCATGTCGAACGTGACCACGTCCTTGCGCCCGATCGATCTCGCGACCTCCGCGCACATGAGAATGCCGGCAGCCGGCCCTGATTCGATCACCCGCACCGGAAAGTCGCGCGCCATCCCTGGCGAGGCCAATCCCGCATTTGACTGCATGATGAGCAGGCGATCCCGGCAGCCGATCTCGGCGAGCGTCGCCTCGAGATGCTTGAGGTAGCGGTCGACGATCGGCATCACGTAGGCGTTCGTAACCGTTGTGCTGGTTCGCTCGTACTCGCGAAACTTCGGCGACACGTCAGATGAAAGCGAGAGCGCAACGCCCGGCGCGCGCTCGCGGATGCGCGCCGCGATTTGTCGCTCGTGATCGGGATTGGCGTAGGCGTGCAACAATGCAACCGCGATCGACTCCCGGCCCGCGGCCTGCAGCGCGTCGATGGCGCGATCCACGCTCGCCATATCGAGCGGTGCCACCACGCTGCCATCCGCTGCCACGCGCTCGCGTACCTCGGTGATATGGCGGCGCTGAACGAGGGGTTTCGGCTTGTCGATGTAGAGGTCGTAGGTCTCATAACGCTTCTGCCGCCCGATCAGCAGCACGTCGCGAAAACCTTCCGTGGTGATGAGCCCCGTCGACGCTCCCTTGCGCTCCAGCACGGCGTTGGTCGCAACGGTTGTCGCGTGCAGCACAGCCGCGAGCTCGCCGCCGCCAATCCGCGCCGAGGCAAGTATATCCCTGAGACCCGCTACGACGGCGACGCTCGGGTCGTGCGGAGTCGTCGGCACCTTGCCGGTGATCGTTCGATTGGACTGGCTGTCGTGCAGCACGAAGTCCGTGAACGTGCCGCCGATATCAAATGCCACTCGGATCATGTGCCCTTTGCCCTGCACTCGTGAACGCGGCAACGATGTCGCCAGAATTTTTCGCCGATGCCTGCGCAGTCATGCGGCGAACAGCATGCGCAGGCGTGCCTCCAGCGCACTGCGCATGTTCTGCCGCGCTGTCGCCTCGGCCGTCTCGGCGTCACGCCGCTCGATCGCATCGACCAGTCCGATGTTCTCCGCGAGTTCCCCCTTCCAGCGTCCCTTCAATGTAAACGTCGTCCCCCGCAGTAGCGCGAGCGTGTCGCTGAAATCATCGAGCGACTGGCTGAGATATCGGTTGTGCGCCGCCTCGTGGATCGTCGCGTGGAACAGGCGATTGATGCGGGCGAGGCTGCGCGCGTCGGGTGCAGCCTTGCGAAACTCATGCAGCACACGCCGCATCGCGGCGATATCGCTCGGTCCCGCGTGCTGCGCCGCCAGCCGAGCCGCGGCACCTTCCAGCAGCTCGCGCATCGCATAGAGTTCGACGACCTGCTGCCGGTCGAGTTCGGCGACGAGAAGGCCGCGGCCGGGCGCCTGCCGCAGTAGGCCGCGCGTCTGCAGCTTATGCAGCGCTTGGCGGACCGGTGTCCGGCTGATGCCGAGCATTTTCGAAACGTCGTCCTCGCGAACGCGCTCACCCGGTTTCAGCTTCTGATCGCGGATCGCGTCGAGCAGCATCTTGTAGGCATACTCGGCGCGCGAGGTGCCCTCGAACTCGTCGAGCGCAGGATATCCAGTCACCGTCACGGCCTCTTTCGCACTCCCCGTGCTCGTCATCCCCGTTCCACTTCGCCACCCAGCTTGCTTTGTGTACTACTGTATACAATACTGGTCGCGTGTCCACAGGTGGGAAGCGCCGGAACGCCGTCACGAAGGGGTAGGGAACATGAACCGTCTGCCAAACAGCCTGCATGCGCTCGACATCGCGAGCCTGGTGCATCCCCAATCGAACCTGCGCAAGCACCTCGACCATGGCCCGACGATCTATGCGAAGGGCAAAGGCATCTTCATTTACGACGAGGACGGCCGCGAGTATCTGGAGGCGGCGGCGGGGTTGTGGTGCGCCTCACTCGGCTTCGGCGTCGAGCGACTGGCGAAGGTCGCTTACGACCAGATGTGCAAGGTCGGCTACTATCACATTTACCGCTCGTCCTCGAACGAGACGGCTATCGAACTCGCGGCGAAGTTGCTCCAACTGGCGCCGGTGCCGATGTCGAAGGTTTTCTTCCAGTGCTCCGGCTCGGAAGCCAACGACACCGCCGTCAAGGTAGTGTGGTACTACTGGCACGCGCACGGCAAGCCGGAGAAGCGCAAGATCATCGGTCGCAAGATGGGCTATCACGGCTCTACCTGCGCCGCCGCGTCGATCTCCGGCAAGCCTGACATGCACCAGGAGTCGGGGCTTCCGTTCGATGCGTTCCGTCATACGGAGTTCCCGAACTACTACCGCAACCAGCTCCCCGGTGAGAGCGAGGAGGCGTTCTCCGCCCGCATGGCGCAGGCGCTCGAGGATCTCATCATCGCCGAGGGCCCCGAGACCATTGCTGCATTCTGGGCCGAGCCGGTGATGGGTGCGGGCGGCGCCGTGCTGCCGCCCAAAGGCTATTTCGAGAAGGTGCAGGCCGTGCTGCAGAAGTACGACATCCTGTTCGTCGCCGACGAGGTCATCTGCGGGTTCGGCCGCACGGGGAACATGTGGGGCAGCCAGACCTACAATCTCAAGCCCGACATGATCTCCTGCGCGAAGGCGCTCTCAGCCGGCCTGCAGCCGATATCGGCACTGCTTCTCAACGAGCGCGTTTTCCAGGCGCTAATGATCGAGAGCGACAAGGTCGGCCACTTCGCCCACGGCTACACGTACGCCGGCCATCCCGTCACGACGGCCGTCGCGCTGGAGACGCTCAAGATCTATGAAGAGATGGACATGGTCGGCCACGTGCGGCAGGTCGAGAAGCCGTTCCTCGCCGAGCTGAAGGCGCTGGAAGGCCACCCGCTGGTCGGCGAGTTCCGTGGGATCGGCCTCATCGGCGCGCTCGAGGTCGTGAAGGACAAGGCGACGCGAGAGATGTTCCCCGCCGATGCCGGCGTCATGGATATCCTGGCCGGCAATGCCAAGAAGCACGGCCTCATCCTGCGGCTGGTCGGCAACCGCATCGCATTCTCGCCGCCCCTCATCATCACGGAGGCAGAAGTGCTCGAGATGGTGCGGCGCCTGCGCAGCGCCCTCGACGACACCTGGAGCGCGGTCCGAATGAACTGAGATCCCCTGCGGCCTCAGCTGCGAGATGTCATCGCACCGGCAATCACTCTGCTGACCCCGATCGGAAGCACCGCTTCCGGGTGTCGAGGCGAAGGAATGTTATTCCGGCCCGCAAAGCGAACGTACCTGCGCGACGTCCGTGTTGCCGCACGCGTTGGGTCTCAATGACTGCAATTGGGATCTCTAATCGATCCATCCGGTCGACGAGGGGCAGAGAATGCAGTCATACCGCTCCTGTCGGCTGGTCAACCGTCACCGCGAACTCGCTGGGTCCGCTGTGCCCTCGACAGCGGACCTGGGCTTTGGATCGAAACGGGCCACAAGCTGCCGTCCGAAGACACGAATGATCTGACGGCGTGTGCTTTCTGAGCAAGTCAGTTCGGCGGGCATCGGCACAAGAATTTGCTGCGACGTATCATGCGCTGACAAATTTCGCCCAGGTTGGCCGCTTTCGACCTAACTGCTTCAGTCGAATGTCGATTGCCGGATCGGGAGTTTTGATCAGCCGTCATCGCCTTGCATTGTCGGTTTCTTCCAATGTTCGGTCAGCGCGTGCTTTGCGGCATCCTCTTAACCTGAAAGGAGTACTCGGGCGGCTCGCAAAAGTGCGCGCGGGTCGCGGTCGCTGCGCACGACGGGTGGCGGGGGCGGCACTTGCCCCGTGAGGCCGTGTACGGCGGCCCAGGCCGAGCGCACCGAGTACTCCACCGTGAACACGCAGTCGCGCGGGATCTCGCAGAACTGGCCGATGACCGCGAAGTTCTCGGCCCCGCGCGGAACCACCGGAGCCCGGTCCCCCATCCGACGCGGCATGAACTGGCTGGTGATGAACGGCATCCGGCAAGGGATCACTCGCGCTCGATCGAAAAAGGTCAAGCGCTGCGCCGGACTCAGGCGCAGTTGGTGGCCGAGTTCCTCCATGATCTCGGCCCCGGTTGCCTGCGCCATAGGCGTGCGCACTGCATCGCCCGGCCGGTCGCCACGCAGGCCATACCCCCAGAACACTGGCCGATCGGCGGGCTGGCCGCGAAAATGTGGCTGGTGGAACATCACGATCGACATGAGCCAGCCCGAGTCGGCAAACGTGACAAGGCCCCCCGTGCCGGTGCGGTTGCTACTGAAGTCCTCCATGAAGTTGACGAAGGCGGGCGAGGTCAATGTGACGGTGAATGAGATCCACGACGTTTGTTCCGGATGCCCGGCAAAGACTTCGGGCCGGCCCAGGCCCTCGTGGCGGGCCGCAAGCCGTTGCCACAGGTCGAAGCCGGGGCTCGGCCCGTTCTCGGCCGGAGGCGGAGCACCCCTGTGGCCGGTGACCGTCGCGTCGGTCATCGATCCGAGCGTCAGATAGACCCTATCTTCAGGCGCAACTGCGATGACCTCGCCCGTACCAAGCTGCAGCCCTGTCACCCTTCTGTTGTCCGTATCGCCGGCTATAGTCACGTCATCGACGCGGCTGCTGGTGCGAAATTTGACGCCACGGGCGGTAAGCCACGAACAGATGGGCGCGACGATCGAGTCGTATTGGTTGTAACGCGTCCGCAAGATTCCGGCGATGCGCGTCAGCCCCGGGAACAGATGCAGGAAACGCCGCATGTAGCGCCGCATCTCGGCCACCGAATGCCACGGCTGGAACGAGAACATGGTCGACCACATGATCCAAAAATTGGTGTCGAAGAAGGGGGGCGCGAACCAGCCTTCGATAGTCAGTCCGTCGAGCCGCGTTTCGCGTGTCAGCAGCAGCCGATTCACCGCGACGATCTCTGCCGGACCGAGGCCCAAGCTCAGCTGATCCTCGGCCTTGCTGCCATGGCGAACGAGGCGGCAGTCGGCCCGGCCCGGGACCATGCGATTGAAGGCTAGGATATCGTCACGGACCGAGATCGCGGGCTCGTCGGGCGCCGGGATCCCGCTCAGAAGATCGAGCGTGCACACGAACTGCGGCTCAAACATCCGCCCGCCGCGGGTGAGATATCCCGACTCCGCGTCGCCCGCACCATCAAGGCTTCCCCCGGCCGCGCCCCGGTGTTCGAGGATCATGACCCGTTCGCCTGTCACCCCGCCATCGCGGACCAGCAGCACCGCCGCTGCCACGCCGCAATGCCGCCCCCGACCATGTAGTGCCTCTCCGTCGCCGCCTTCCGTTCCATGGATTTGCCTCCGCCGCTCCGACCAGCTGCCTGCCCCCGAAAGACCTGGTCAGAGGGAGCCGGGCAGATCAAGGCACTCGAAGCGCCCAAGGTCACACAGGTGTCGGCTTTTGGTCCGCAATATTCGTGGCGGGGCGAGCGCGTCGATGCTCAAAGTCGAAGGGTAAGCTGCCCATCCCGGAACGAGGCACTCTACAAGTCCACATGCACGATAGTCGTAGCGATCTTCACGACCCATGCGGTTGAAACTCTATCATGAACGACTCGGACAACGCAGATCGAACAGCCTACCTCGTTGGTGCAGGCCTGGCTTCGCTTGCCGCAGCGGTTTATCTGCTGAAGGATGGCAACCTCAAACCCGAAAATATTACGATTTTCGAGTGTCGCTCTCGAGCTGGGGGCTCCTTGGGCATCTTCGGCGATGTCGAGACAGGCTTTGTCTATCCCGGCGGACGGGTTTTCGAAGAACAATACCGGTGCGCACTCGATCTGCTTTCTCAAATACCGTCCAGCCGCGATCCGGGAACTTCGATCAAGCAGGAAATCATGGAGTTCAATGCGCGCTACGGGTGGCACAACAATGCGCGCCTGGTCGACATGAACCGCAATGTCGTCGACACATCGCGACTCGACCTAGAAATTGCGCATTACCTCAGCCTCGCCAAGCTTCTGCTCAGTCCCGAGAGATGGCTGAATGGGAAGCGAATTGGCGAAGTCGTCGACACGTCATTCTTCAAGACGAACTTCTGGTTTATCTGGAGCTCGATCATGGCCTTTCGGCCAAATCACAGCGCGATCGAGATGCGCCGGTATCTGCTTCGATACCTCCACTTGCTGCCGGAGCTCTCGACGATGACTTTCATCTTGAGGACGAGGGTCAATCAGCAGCAGGCAATTGTGGACCCGCTTGTGGCTTTGACCCAGAGCGGTCCTGAGCAATCGCAACATGCGCGGCGCGATGCGGAACGCACCGCAGAGAGAGCTGACATGGATCGCTACTTCCGCTTTTCAGCCTTCTAAAGAGTGACGGACGTCCCGAAATGCCTCGATAGAGGACATGATCGAGCGTCAACCTCGGTCTGCGACCAGGCAACTCTACTCGAACCCGGCCTTCCCATTCGGCTCAGTCTGTGTGCTCGATGCGACGCTGAAGGGCAATCGGAAGGCCGATCGTCGCCTTGGCCGCCGGACGACGGAATGTTCCCGCGATTGCCTTGTTGGTGCCTAGTGCGAGTATCGACTCCGCGAGCTTCACGGCGGCCTGCACCTGATCGATAACCGGAACGGAGATGCGGGACTTCACCTTCCTCGCAAGTCCCGCGAGAGGCGCACCTGCCAGGATGACAACGTCGGCCTCGAGTTCCACGACCGCGCGATTGGCAAGCTCAACGAGCAGCTCTTCCTTCTCCTCTTGCACGTCGGAGATTGATCGGAAGGCACCGTCCAGCATCCGAATGCCGGCGCAGCGTCCCGAAAGGCCGTGCATTTCCACACACTCGCGATACCAGGGACCGAGGGCGCTCGCGAAGGTGACAATTGCGAAGGAGCGCCCAAGCATGCATGCTGCCAGCATCGCCGCCTCCGCCATTCCGATGACGGGGATATCCAAGAGTTCACGCGCGGCTAACAATCCTGGATCACCGAAAGCAGCAATGATGGCCGCATCGACATTGCGATGCTCCTCAGCGAGCATTTCCAACGCCACCGCGCCACCGATCTGGGCCTCCGCACGCGTTGCGATGTAGGGTACTCCACGTGGTGCTGTCAGTGGGACGAGCACCGTGCCTGGCGCGGTGACCTCGACGGCTGCTTGATAGAGCCGATCAGTGATGGCAGGCGTGGTATTCGGATTGAGAAGCAGAATTCTCATCGTCAGCACCTTGCATAGTCATTGAGCGGTGCGAGAATGCGCTCAGCATCCATCGCTGCCGCAAGCACCGTGTGATCCCGACCGCGTCGGCTTACGATTTGGAGCCCCACTGGCAAACCGTCGCGCCCGCGGCCGCATGGTATCGAGATTGCCGGCACGAGCGCGTGATTGAAGAGCGGCGTGAACACTGCGTGGCCGCGCGGCGGGACATCAACTCCGTTAATTTGCTTGGGGCCGAGGTCGGTCAGCGGCCACGCCACACAGGGCGCCGTCGGACAGAGCAGCAGGTCATACTGCTCGAAACACTGTGCGACGGTACGCTTGATGGCAGCGCTCGCCTCAAGTGCACGGCCCACATCACAACCAGTCAGCGACATTCCACGTTCGATTTGTGCAGCAATATCGGGATCGAACAGGTCCGCTTTCCGGCGCCACGTCTCGCCATGAATGGCTGCGAGGCCTGCGGCCTGCAACGGCATGATCGAAGCTTCGCCGATACCTTGCGGCCATTGGACCAGAGTGCGCTCAATCCGCCAGCCCGCCGTGGCCAAGAGTTCGACGCCATCGGCGATCGCAGCTTCGACATCGCCATCAATTGGGGCGGCCAGCCCAAGATCCGGGCTGAATGCGATACGCAGTTTCCTAGGTTCGGCACCGACGCCAGGTTCGATCGTAACACTCTCAACATCGCGCGCGTCGGGTCCCACAATCGCATCAAAGAGAACCGCAACGTCGTCGACCGAACGTCCCATAGGCGCGAGAACGGAGATGCCCCAGAACGGTTCTGGAAATCCGGGGCCATAGGGGATCGCGCCGAACGACGGCTTGAAGCCGACCGTTCCCGTATGCGCCGGCGGCCGCCTGCCAGAGCCGCCACCGTCTGTCCCGAGCGCAATCGGTGCGAAGCCCGCGGCAAGCGCCACGGCATTGCCGCCCGAAGAACCGCCCGGCGTGAGGGTTGCATTCAAGGGATGTTGTGTCGGGCCATGTAGTGGACTGTTCGTCACGCCTTTGCAGGCGAATTCGGGAGAATTGCCTATGCCTATGACGACCGCACCGGCTCGGCGCAGGCGCGCCACTGCGATGGCATCCTGTTGCGGCACGTGATCCGCAAAGAGGCGGGAGCCCTGCGAGATCTGCCGTCCGGCTACCCAAATGTTGTCTTTGACGACGACTGGTACACCTGCAAGCGGCATGGTCTCCCCGCCCTGCATTCTCCGGCGCACGTCCAGCGCTTCGCGGCGGGCCATCTGAGAATCGAAGCGCACCAGAGCATTCAGACTGGGATTCCTGCCGAGAATGCGGGCTATGAAGGCATCGGTCACCTCGACGGCGTCAGCCGAGTTGCCATTTACCGCAGTCGCGATCTCCCGCGCGCTCTCGCCAAGCATCAAATAGTCCTCAGTAGCGCTTTTTTACATTCGCGACGCTCAGCCCAGCGCTTTCGACCGCGTAGCGAGGTCAGCCTCGGTCAATGAGTGGGTGTCAGCCTCGTCAGCCTGCTGGGATTGGGCTCAGCAAGGTAGAGACGGCCCTGCTTGTCACCCCAGATGCCGTGAGCGCCATTCAGAACAGGGCGACAGCGACCGAGCCGACGGCCATCTGGCGCAAGCATTGAGAGCGTTGGCACTAAATCGGTCACGTAAAGATTGTCCTCTGCGTCGCCCCACACATCCAGGGGCTTGCGGAACCCCGTCCACACGCTGAGCAGATCGCCATCCGGTGTGAACACCTGCAGGCGATCGTTCTCTCGGTCGACGATGACTACTCTGCCGTCGCTCATGACCCAGACAGCATGCGGATTAACGAATTGCCCCGGCTCCTCACCGAGGCTCCCCCACGATCGCACCAACCTCCCGTCCGGCGAAAAGCGATGCACACGATGTCCGGCATAACCGTCGGAAACATAGATGTCGCCGTTTGGCGTGATGGCCACGTCCGTTGGATGATTGAACGGCTCCAAAGGTGCATACCGCTTGCCGAGACCGCCAATGCGCTCGCCGCTGGGCCGGGAAATGACCACCTCGTGGACATCGCGATCGACAATGAACAGGCGATCGTCCGGCGCTGCCGCGAGCATGTGAGAGTCCGCGATCAGCTTCTCGCCCCAGGCGGCAAGTCGCTTGCCTTCCGACGAGAGTTCGACAACGCGCGGGCTCGTCGTGTCGGCAATCGGATCCCATCGAAGGATTACGAATACGTGGCCGCGGGAGTCGACAGTCACATCACTGACCAGTCCGGTGGGAAGGTCACCCCAAGGCCGCTCGACGCGATAGCGTCGCTCCCCGAGAGCGACCACGAGAGTGCCTGTTTGCATTGCAGCCTCCTGCATCCCTTTCGTGCATGCCCGTTGCTTAGGCACGTGTTAGATGCTCATATTGCAGCCGGAATTGCGAAACCGGAAGGGGGAACAGGCCGTGGACTACGATCTGCTTATACGCGGCGGCACGGTCGTCTCGTCGCAGGACATGGCCAAAGCTGATGTCGCCATTTCCGGCGGCCAAATTGTAGCCGTCGGCGCACTCAGCGGTCGTCCGCGCGAAGTTGTCGACGCGAGCGGTATGCTCGTCATGCCCGGCGGCGTGGACACCCACGTCCATCTCGATCAGCGCTCCCGCGGGCCGGAAATGTGCGACGGCTTCGGGACGGGCAGCGCATCCGCAGCAGCAGGCGGAACGACGACGGTCGTCTGCTTTGCTTGGCAGGGGAAGGGAGAGTCGCTTTCCGAGGTGGTGAAGGACTACCATCAGCGCGCGCGCCAATCGATGGTAGACTACGCCTTCCACCTGACCATCACGGATGCAACGCCCGCGGTGTTGGATCAGGAACTTCCTTCGCTGGTCGAAGAGGGCAATCGTTCAGTCAAAATCTTCATGACGTACGACGGCGTCCGCTTGGACGATGCGGCCGTCATTCGCGTGCTTGCTGCCGCCCGGCGGAACAAGGCCCTCGTCTGCGTCCACGCCGAGCATCATGACCTCATCTCCTGGATGGGCGAGCAACTCATCGCCGCGGGCTTGACGGCGCCCAAGTATCATCCCTGGGGCAAGCCGATGATCGCCGAGCGCGAGGCGGTCAACCGGATCGTCGCGCTGGCGGAAGCGCTGGATGTGCCGATCCAGATCTTTCATGTCTCGGGCGCACAGTCCGCCGAGGAGATTGCGCGCGCCCAGGCACGCGGCCTCAAGGTGTGGGGCGAGACGTGCGTGCACTATCTGACGCTCGTCGCCGAGGACCTGGATCGCCCCGGATTCGAGGGTGCAAAGCTGGTTTTCGGCCCACCCGCGCGCACCAAGGCCGACCAGGAGGCGCTTTGGGACTACATGCGTCGCGGAATTATCGAGGTCATCTCCTCGGATCACGCGCCGACGCGCTACGATGATCCGAAAGGCAAGAAGTTCGCCGGTGAGGACGGCCCGTTCACGCAAATTCCGAACGGCATTCCAGGCCTCGCCGCGCGCCTCCCGGTGTTCTTCACCGAGGGTGTCACGAAGCGGCGCATCGATCCGCCGACGTTCGTGCGGCTCGTCTCGACCAATCCTGCCAAGCTCGTCGGACTGCATCCCAAGAAGGGCGCGATTGCCCCCGGCAGTGATGCCGATGTCGTCATCTGGGATCCAGCTAAGTCCGTGACGCTGACCAACGAGCGGATGCATCACGGCGGCGACTACACCCCTTACGAGGGTTACCAAGCGACGGGATATCCGATCCGCGTGCTTGTTCGTGGCGTCACGGTCTTCGACGACGGCAAGGTCGTCGGCAAGGCCGGGCACGGCCAATATCTCGCGCGCGCCCCTTATGCCAAGATCACGCCGCTTGGTCGATTCCCGACACCCTTCAATCCGGTGGATCGCAAGATCGTCTGATCGAGTGGTCCTCGAATTCCGTGCGCGATGACGACCAGCTGGTCATCGCGGATTGACAAGTGAATACAACCCGTCAGCGATCGACCGAGCGCTGTGGGGGGACAACCAAGCACAGGAGAACTTCCCGATGACCAACCAAAAGACATTCTCGCGGCGCCAGGTTCTCGCGGGCGCATCGGCAATAGGCGTCGTCGGCTTTCCCAACATCGTTCGCGCGCAAACCCGGGAGATCTTTATCGGAGGGCCCGCATCACCGGGTCTGACCGATGGGCTGTTTCCGCTGATCGAGAAGAAGCTAAATGTGAAGGTGCTCTACGAGGGCACGAACTCGCTCATCAACCTTGAGAAGATCCGCTCGAACAAGGCGCGTCCGACGATGACGCTGACGATGATGGACGATCCTGTGCTCATCCTCGCTGAGCGCGAAAAGGTAATCAAGAAATTGCCGGCCGATGTGACGAATCTCGCGGACCTACCGGCTGGCGCCAAGCCGCGGGATGCCATGTGGGCCAACTGGTGCCAGCCCATGTGCAGCTTCTCCTACAAC
>VFQN01001166.1_pt1 | contig 45332 bp, 32 predicted proteins | sample 3512371 | NCBI WGS metagenome assembly VFQN01 (sample SAMN10412370, study PRJNA504923) | tailings metagenome | isolation source: Replicate 2 from Balatoc abandoned mine | place: Philippines: Itogon, Benguet | collected 2017-08-28
TCGAGAGGATCGCATCCGCAAACGTGCGCTGCTCGGTCATCCGGGGGCTCCGACAGAAGGGAAAATCGCGCGCGCCAATATTGCGATTTTCCCTCCGAGGCGCACTACTTAATCAGAGATTCCCTAGCGCCATCGGCGGCGCCGTCACCCGTTGCTCAGCGTGGGCCAGCGTGGGTTCGCGTAGCTCAGCGTGCCGCGTCGAGGGCCATGCGCGTCGCGCGACGGGTCGCGGCAGTCAGCGGATCGTCGGCCGACCAGTATTGCAGCAGCAATCGCCGACTGGCGGCGGCGGCCTCGCGCTGCCCCAGTCGCTCCTCCAGTTCGGCGCGACGCGGCAGCGAGCGTACGTACATGGCCAGACCGGGCTCCACGGTCCCCATGTTGAACGCCCGGGGGTCCATCGCCTGCCAGTGCGCCAGCGCCTCGCCGGGTTCACCGAGCGCCAACAGGACCTCGACTCGCTGCAGGGTGCGGAGGCCTGCCAGGCCAAAGTTGCTGTAACGCACCCGCGACACGTCAGTGAAGCTACGCCGCATTCTGCGCGCGGTGACCGTGTCTCCACGTTGCAGCGCCATGGCCGCCCGAACCTCGGGATAGGCCGTGGTATCGGGCTGGCTCTTGAGCAGCAGCGCGGCGTGCACCGTGTCCTGGGTGAGCATATAAGCCGCCAGCGCCGGTCCCTGATACAGTTGATTCTCGATTTGCCGGTATGACGCGATCTGTTTCGTGACCTGCGCCAGCGACCGCCGCTGTGCCGCGTCGAGCGGCTCGCCCACGCCCGCGCGGAGCAGGGTGTGCCACCAGGGCAGCAGCGTGTCCATGAGTGTGACTGGCTTTTTGAGGTCACCACGCCACGCGGCCATGACACGCGCCAGCAGCTCGCTATCGCCCAGCCCCGCCGCGGACGACGCCGCGATGCCCATGACCCAGTGCCTGTTGCCACGGGCGCCAGGTGACCACGACATGCCTTGCGACAGAGCGGCCTGCAGGTGCGCGCGGACACTGTCACTGCTCCGCGATGGCGACACGGACAGGAAGTCGAAGAAGCTGGCGCGCAGGGCGATGCCCTCCGACGGGGTCACGCCCAGTTGCCGCGCGGCCTCGCGCATGACGAGGGCCGCCGAGTCCGGTCGTCCGACCATGGCAAGCGCCTCGCCCACCGCGGCCCATGCATGCAGCGCATGCGGGTCGACATTGCGCCATTGTGTGGCCACGCTGAGCTGCTGCCGGGCACTGGCCTGTTGCGCCGCGCTGCGCTGCGCCGTGTCGGGGAGCTGGCTGTCCGCGAGCACTCGTCCATCCACCATGTACCACCGTGTCGCACGCTGCGCGAACTGTCGGTGCAGTTCGACCAGATGGGAATAGGCGAGATGAAACGATGGATCGAGCTGCAGCGCGCGTTCGAAGCCCATCTTGGCGCTCGTCATGAGCGAGGCGAAGCCCGACGCGTTCTGTGTGCCGTAGTGCCATTGCCCATCGGCGAGACCGTACCACGCATCGGCCGAGGTGGAATCGAGGGCCACGGCCTGGCTGTAGGCGGCGATGGCCGCGCGGAAATCACTGTCCTTCTGCGCCTGCTCGCGGCCGGTGAGTGCAGACCACAACCAGCGATGCGCCTCGACCAGGTGACGGTCGCGAGGAGGGAGCCGCGCGGCGTAGCGCACCGCGATCTCGGCGCTGGACGGTGAGGAATCGGTGAGACCGTTCCAGCCTCGCGTGATGCCACGCTTGTACCACGCGAGTGCGAAGGTGCTGTCCAGTACCACCGCGTCGCTGAACGCCGAGTCGGCTCGCAGCAGCTCCCAGCGATTGAGTGCGCGCAATCCCTCGAGGTAGCGACGATAGGCCGCCAGATTGGTGGTGGTCGCTGCCGTGAGCGAAACGGGCGTGGCCCCGCTGGGCAGTTCGAGCAGTGAGGTGGCGAGTTGGTCGAAGGCGCGGCGCGGATCGTCACCACGCGCCAGCGTGACCTGGGCGGTGCGCGGCGTACTCTGGCGACCGACATAGTGCCGCGCCACGACGACCAGCGAGTCACCAATGGGTGAGATCTGACCCAGTACAAACGCGCCGGCATGCACCGTGGCCGCCAGATCCTGTGCCTGCGACAGACTCACCCGCACGTCACTCAATTGTCGCTCAGCCAGCACGTCGAGCGTGCGTTCATAGTCGGTGACTTCGAGATCACGCCACTGACTGAGCGAGAGGGTCAGCATGTTGACCGCGCCTTCCCGCAGCCAGGCAAGATCCGCTTGTCCGGCGGGCACGTCGAAGGGCAGCACCAGCAGTCCACGCGCTGGCGCGGACGCGGACGCTGTGCGCCACCACATCACCGCGCCGGTGGCGCAGACCAGAACCACGGCGAGCGCCGCCAGGACTTGCCGATTGCGTGTGCTGCGCCGATGCGTGCCATCGCGCTGCATACTATCGCGGCGGCCGCCATCACGTCGCATGGCACGGAGTCGCTGACTCACCGGATCACTGCCGCTGTCACTGCCGCCCACACTGTCGGACTCACGCGAATCCACGGCGCGCCGCAGCACCTTGCGCATGCTGCGGGCGTCTGGCCATCGGGCACTTACGTCCTTGGCCAGTGCGCCATCGATGGCGTCCGCATAGGCCTCGGCAAGCGCGGCCTCACCCGCGTCGGCATCGGGCGTCGACGCCTCAGCAGTCAGGGCATCACGCAGGGGAGGTGCGGCAGTGGTGAGCTGTTCCACCAGCATGGCCGCCGGATGCGCGGCCTTCACTACGGGTCTGCCGGTCACCAGTTCGTAACCCACGAGCGCCAGCGAATAGAGATCACTGCGCCCGTCGAGTGTCCCCACCCCGTCGATCTGCTCGGGACTCATGTATCGTGGCGAGCCCACAATGAAGCCGGTGCCGGTGTGATGACTGGGCTGCGCGAGCGCACGCGCCACACCAAAATCGGCGAGCAATACGCGTCCCGTTTCGCGTTCCACCAGAATATTCTCGGGCTTCACATCGCGGTGCACGACGTCGCGGCGGTGCGCGGCTTCAAGCGCGCTGGCCAGATCACTCACCATTTCGAGGGCCCGCTCCACCGGAACCGGTCCCGTGCGGGTGATCAGCTCGCGCAGCGATTCCCCATCCACATACTCCATGGCAAACCAGAGAATGCCCTCGGCTTCTCCGGCCGCAAACACCGACACGATGTTGGGATGACGCAGCGCGGCCACCACCCGCGCTTCCTGCAGGAATCGCTCGCGCGCGGCACGTCCACCCAGATGATCGGCGCGAATGACCTTGATGGCGACATCGCGCTGCAGGGTATCGTCGTGGCCGAGATACACCGTGCCCATGCCGCCTTCACCAAGCACGTCGCGCACACTGTAGCGACCAGCGAGGGCCGCGCGTACGCGCGCGATATCCGATGACGCCTCGTCAGGCTCGTGCTGCTCGTGGGCTTCGGCGGGGCCTGACGTGGTCATGCGCAAACGGCGAGAGAACGGGGAGACTCCAAGGTCGCCCAATTCTCGGCCGCCGCGCCGGCCCTACCAGTGCTTCGTGACCGACTGCCGCTGCACGCTGACCAACGGCCGGGCGGCCGCCGTGACTGACGGCCGGCCCGGGACCGATGGCTGTGTCAAGCCACTCAGCGCGCGGTCATGCCCGGGCACTGGTCGGCGCCCACGGCGTCGGCCTTGCCATAACTCGAACGCAGCACCTGCGCGGGCTTGCCGTCACGGGCCGGTACGACGGTGAACATCGTCGCGTAGCTCGCGTCACAGATGTCGGGCAGCTTGGGACCGCCGAGGGCATTGACGATGGCCGGCACGGTATTGGAGTGCCCAACCACGAGCACCACGCCACTCGCCTTCATGACCGCATCGGCCACGTTCTTCACGTGCGGCCCCTGCAGGGGGATGACCGTGGGCGTCACACCCACTCGCTTGGCCACCACCGCGGCCGTCTCCGGCGTGCGCTTGGTGGCTGACACTACGATGGTGCTGGGCGACAGATGCGCGAGCGCGCTGTCGAGCGCGTGGGCGCGGGCCACGCCCGCCTCGCTCAGCGAGGGATCGTTGGCGGGTGTGGGCTGCTTCTCGCCATGACGCACTACAATCACCAGCGAGGGCTGCGCCTCGGCCGCATTGGGCGCAAGCGTGACAGCGGCCGTGAACAACGCGGCCAGGCCAGCGAACATCTTCAGGCAACGTGCAGGAACGAGGGCCATGGCATCCTCAAGGACGGGTGGAGTCAGGCGCTGGTGACGTATGAAGCGCCGTTCAGTTCGGAGATGGAATGTACCCGCCAAACGGTTGAGCGTGCGGACGTGGAACTTGCGCCGTATGTTCGGCGACATCCCCTCCCGGAGCCCGCATGCGGTCCCCCTCGTCCGTGTCCGTCGCTGTGGTGGCCGTGGCCACTGCCGTGTTTGCCACACAAGTCTCGCGCGCCACGCCACCCCTGGTGGCGCAGGATGCGGTGCCCACGTTTGCGAAAGACGTGGCACCCATTCTGTACCGCAACTGTGTGTCCTGTCATCGTCCCGGGGGACTTGGCCCCTTCTCGCTGCTCGACTACGCCAGCGCGCGTGCCAATGTGGACGACGTGGCCAGCGCGGTGGCCGATGGCTACATGCCGCCCTGGCACGCTGACGGGCCGCGCGAGGTGTTCAGCAACGATCGTCGCTTGACGGAGCTCGAGAAGTCCGTCATTGCGCGTTGGGCCAAGGGCGGCGCGCGCCCCGGCAATCTCAAGCAGTTGCCGCCGCGGCCCAGCTTTGCCACTGGTTGGGAGCTGGGTACGCCGGATGCCGTGGTGGAGATGCCCGAATCGTTCACGGTACCGGCCAGCGGCACGGTGGACTATCAGTACTTCGAGATTCCCACGGGCTTCACGGAAGACAAGTGGGTGACGGCCATCGAGTTCATGCCGGGAGCGCGGGAAGTCGTGCACCATGTGCTCGTGTACGCCAAGGTGCCCGCGCCCTCGGCACCTGTGGTGAACACGGCGGGTGCGGCGCCCTCGCGCCCCGCCGCTGCGCCTGCTTCGAGGCCGCGTCCACTGTTCGAGAACAAGGCCGAATACGAAACACCACCGGATCCGCCGCGTCAGCCCGGCGACAAGCATCCGCCGCCACGTCAGCTCGGTCAGCTCATTGGTGGGACCGCGCCCGGCACGAACGCGATGTACATGCCGGAAGGCACGGCCATTCGCCTGCGTGCCGGAACCGTGATCACGTTCCAGATGCACTACACGGCGCACGGGCACGAGATGAGTGATCGCACGAAGATCGGCTTCCGCTTTGCCAAGGCGCCGCCGCGCGAAGAGATGCGCATGAGCGCCTTCATCAACGGCCAGTTCACCCTGCCCGCCGGGGCGAAGGATGTGCCGGTGCGCACGGAACTCGAGCCCACGGACACCGTGCAGATTTACGGGCTGCTGCCGCACACACATCTGCGCGGCACGCGCTGGAAGTACGAGCTGCGCTTACCCGATGGCAGCACCCAGCCCGTGCTCGACATTCCGCGCTACGACTTCAACTGGCAGACGTACTATTTCTTCAACAAGCCACTCACCATTCCGCCCGGCGCGAAACTCGTGAGCACGGCGTGGTACGACAACTCCGCGTCCAACAAGCACAACCCCGACGCCACGAAGGATGTGCGCTGGGGCGACCAGACCTGGGAGGAGATGCAGTACACGGCGTTCCTGTATACCGTGCCCTCCCGCCGCTCCCGGTAGTTCCGCTCCCGCCGTCTCGCGTGCAGTCCCTTCCCGCCCCTCTCCTTACGCCGTCCACCTTACGCAGTTCGTTCGTTCTCCAGTAGCACACGCTTTCTCTCCAACCCCCATCGATAGCCCCCCAACCCTCCATCCGCCCGCAGCGCGCGGTGACACGGCACCAGCACCGCAATCCGGTTGGCGCCACAGGCACTGCCCACCGCGCGTACCGCGTCCGGATGCCCGATTTCCTCGGCGATCTCACCGTAGCTCACCACGCGCCCCGGCTTCACGCTCAGCAGAAAGCGCCACACCTTGATCTGAAACGCCGTGCCGCGCAGATCGAGCGGCAGCGCCGGACTTGGGGCGCGGTCCAGCACGTGTGCCTGCAGCGCGTCCATCCAGGCGTCGAGCGGTTCGCGCGCGGCCTCTGACGCGGGCACCAGCTCCGCGCGCGGGAACTGCGCGCTCAGGCGCGCCACGAGCTCCGCGCCGTCATCGCCGAACTCCACCTGACACACACCGCGCGCCGTGGCGGCCATGAGCAGCGCACCGAAGGCCGTGTCACGCACGGCATAGGTGATGACTTCACCCGCACCACCGGCGCGATACGCCTGCGGTGTCATGCCCAGCCCGCCGGTCACTTGCTCGTAGACGCGGCTGGTGCTGCCATAGCCGGACTCGAAGGTGGCATCGAGCACCGAATGTCCCTCCCGCAGCTTCGTCTTGAAGTGCGTGAGACGCTGCGCCGACTGATAGGCCTTGGGACTCACCCCCATCACGCGCACAAACTCCCGCTGCAGGTGTGACGGACTCATCGCCGCCTCGCGGGCCAGCCGCGACAGGGGCAAGGGCTCATCTGCGTGCGCGGCAATGAACGCGGCCAGGCGTTCCATGCGCGCGACCAACTCGGGAGTTGGCTCAGTGCTCGGGGCGGGCAAAACGGGGCGGTTGGGCATGGATGTCCTCGGGAAATGTGCAGGGAACCTGCACACAAACCAATTGTATGCCCGAGCTGGCAGCACTCCGATTCTTGCGGGATTGCGCGGCAGCCCGCAGATCCTTGGTATGTCCACTCCCCGCCGCACCCGCCTCAGCCTCCCCGCACAGCTCCGTGCCACCGCCCTGTACCTGAGTCTGACAGCCGTGGCCGCAGCGCCAGACGTATCGGCTCAGTCCAGCGTCGCCCCACCCGCCGCCTTTCGCGACCCCAACCGGCTCGCCACGCTGCGCCGTGCCATGCCGGCCGTGGACAGCGTCATGCGTCGCTTCATGGCGCAGAGCCGCGTGCCCGGTATCGCCTATGGTGTGGTGGTAGACGGACAACTGCTGCATGTGGCCGCGCACGGTCTGCGCGATGTGCCGCGCAACGCTACCGTGGACACGAGCACGGTGTTTCGCATTGCGAGCATGACCAAGAGCTTTACGGCGCTCGCCATTCTGCAGTTGCGTGATGCCGGCAAGCTGGCGCTCGACGAGCCGGCCGAGCGCTATGTGCCCGAGCTGAAGTTGCTCAAGTATCCCACCAGCGATGCGCCGCGCATTACCGTGCGGCATCTGCTCACCCACGCTGCGGGCTTTCCCGAGGACAATCCCTGGGGCGACCAGCAGTTGTCGGCCAGTGAAGCGGATCTGTCGCGCATGATGCGCGCGGGCATTCCGTTCTCGAATGTGCCTGGCGTGGCCTATGAGTACAGCAATTTCGGCTTTGCCATCCTCGGCCGCATTGTGGTGAACGTGAGCGGCAAACCCTACGCGCGCTATCTGCGCGAGCACATCCTGCAGCCGCTGGGCATGACGTCCACCACCATGGAGTCGGCCGAGGTGCCAGAATCACGGCGCGCACATGGATATCGACTGCAGGACGGCCAATGGCTGGAGGAACCAGCGCTGCCCGACGGATCCTTCGGCGCCATGGGTGGCATGCTCACGTCCAGTGCCGACCTCTCGCGCTGGGTGGCGCTCATGCTGAGTGCATGGCCGCCGCGCGACGACGAGGAGTCACCGGTACTCAAGCGTTCCTCGTTGCGCGAGATGCAGCAGGTGTGGCGTAACGCGCCGGCCTCGGCCTCGCTCAGCAACGGCAGCCTGTCACTCAACAGTGGCGGCTATGCCTATGGCCTGCGCGTTTCGCAGAACTGCCTCTTCAACCACATCGTGGCACACTCGGGTGGTCTGCCCGGCTACGGCTCACAAATGCGCTGGCTGCCGGAACACGGCGTGGGCATCATTGCGCTGGGCAATCTCACCTACACCGGCTGGGGTGGGCCCATCGATCAGGCGCTCGAGGTGTTGCAGCGTGCCGGAGCGCTCGAACCGCGCGTGGTGCAGCCCGCGCCCGTGCTGACCGCCATGCAGCAGCAGGTGACGCGACTTGTGCAGCGCTGGGACACGGCGCTGGCCGACAGCATCGCGGCCATGAATCTCTATCGCGACGAAAGCGCCCCACGTCGTGCCGCACAGATTGCGAAACTGGTGGACGCGGCCGGAGGCCAGTGCGAGCCCGAGGGCGAGATCCTGGCGGAGAATGCTCTGCGTGGTGTGTGGAAGCTGCGTTGCGCCAACGGGGCGCTGCGCGTGGGCATCACGCTCGCGCCCACGGTGCCGGCGCGCGTGCAACAACTCACCGTCACCAGCATGCCGCGAGACGGCAGCGTACGCTTTGCTCCAAGCTGCCGTCAGTGAGCGTACACCAGCCTGTTCAGTCGTCTCGTAGGCCCAGACCACCGACCGGCTCCATCTCGAACCGCTCGCCAAACCCGGCAATGAGGGGCATGGCGCGCTGGATGACGGCGCGCACCTCGGGGATCTGCAGCGAGGCCGCGTGAGAGGCCTTGCTGGTCCAGACCTCGGTTACCCAAATGGCGTCGGCGTTCTCCACGTCACGCCCCACGACATAACTGCGGCAACCCGGCATGTCCGATGACGCCTCCAGCATCAACGCAATCAGCGCGTCACGCTGTCCCGGCTTGGCGATCATCTTGCCCATCAGTCCGTACATGGTTTGCATCTCCATCGGTTCTGGTTTCGGATCTTCCAGGATTGTAGTGGGTTCCACCCAATCCGCGACAAAGAGGTAGACAAGAACTGTAGTGCTCTGCGAACTCTGCGCCCTCGTTTCCTCTGCGTGAGCTGTTGACGGTCCGGCCGCGGCACCGGCACTCGTTGCATCCGAGAGTTGGCTAGCTGCTCATGCACAGAAGAGGACGAAAGGAGGGCGCAGAGAGAAGCCGTCTGGGTCAAACTGCCTTGTCGCGGATGACGCGGATTGGGCGGAAACCACACGGATCAGAAATGAGGATCCATCAAGAACAGTGACCATGCCCCGGTTTAGTGGACACCGGGGTTAATCAGCGCTCGCGAGGAACAACGCGAACACGCGCCGCTTGACGGAGCCCACTACAAGCTCGTAAGAGCCCCCTTCCTTATCCGTGTGGCTTCCGCCAAATCCGCGTCATCCGCGACAAGGCAGGTAGACAGCAACTGCAGTGCTTTGCGATCACGTGCCGTTCATTTGCGTGAGCTGTTGACGGTCCGGCCGCGGCAGCCCGCCCTGCACCAGCGTGCGATCGCGTGACACCCAAGCCAACTGCGCGAGAATGGCCGCCCCGGTGCCCACCAGCAGCCACTCGATGCGCACCACTTCGGCCAGGGGACCGAACAGCAGCATGCCGAGGGGCATCATGGAGGTTTGCAGCATGCTGAACACGCCCATCACGCGCCCCAGCATTTCGGGCTCCGATTGCTCCTGCACCAGCACCATGGCGGCAGTGTTGTAGAAGGGCAGCGCCACCCCGAACACGCCCATGGGCACCAGATAGACCCAGAAGTTGGGCATGAAACCCAGGAGCAGCGTGCAGGTGCCCATGATGGCCGTCGCCAGAAACATGGTGTGCACGCGATTGCTGAAGCCGCCCCACGACGAAATGACCGCGCCGCCGATCATCATGCCCACCGAGAACACCATCTCGATGGCCGTAAGTCGCCACACTTCCGAACCAAAGCTCCGCGTGACCTGCAGCGGCGTGAGAAAGGCCGCCGGCGCAATGAGCACCAGCAGCACGCCGACGAACAGAAAGTAGGCGACGAAGAACGCATGCCCACGGATGTACGAGAACCCCGCGCGCAGATCGTCGAAGTACGAAACGGTGACCGGCCCGGCGGCCCGCTCGTGTGGCGGCACGTGAACCAGGAACGCCAGCAGCGCAATCGCCACCACGGCCGTGCACACGTCCAGCAGAAATACCCACTGCAGCGGCCACACCGACATGAGGAAGCCCGCCAGCACCGGCGCGCCGAAGAACGTGGCCGACTGAATGGTGCTGGAAATGCCATTCACCCGCGTCAGTTGATCGGCCGGCACGAACTGCGGCAGAAAAGCCCCGACGGCCGGCATCTGAATGGCCTGACCCACCGCGCGCACGGCCGCCGTGATCATGATGAGCGTGAGCGACTGTCCGCCGGTCTGCAGCACCAAGGCCAGCAGCAAGGTCACGAGCGCAATGCTGCCGTCGGAGATCATCAGCAGGCGCTTGCGGTCCAGGCGATCGGCCCACACACCGGCGAACGGCGACACCAGAAACGCCGGTACAAAGCCGCACAGAATGTACACGGTCATGAGCACGCCCGACTTGGTCGTCAGCGTGACGTGCCACATGAGCGCGTATTGCACCAGCGCGGTGCCGAACAACGACAGCGCCTGGCTGGTGAGGAAAATGGCGGTGGTGCGCTTCCAGGACATTGCAGGCCGGATGGCAGAGTGAACCCGCAGCTACAACACCGGCGCCCGCCACTCCGGAATCCAGGCGTCAGTCAAGGAACAGCGTTGGTCGGGGGAGAACGGTATGACCAGTTCCGCGAACCCGCCACCCACACCGAAACGCACATCACTGAGAACTACCGTACCGTCGCCACGCTCCTGCCACGCGGGCGCCCGCATGAAACGCAGCGCGGCGGCAAACTCGCAGCGCTCGGCGGCCAGTCCCAGCATATCGCTCATGGGCTTGAGCCAGCTCGTGCGCCACTGCACGGCTGTGGTGCTGGCAAACGGGATCACCGTCGTGGCCTCGGGCAGTGCCTTGAGTACGTCACCACCCAGGCGACTCGAGACAGGATAGTTGGCCGCGCATGACGCCGGCGTGCGCCCCGACCACGCCCACGGGGCCACGAGCACGGTGGTCAGGCGGTGAAACTGCCCGTCATTCGTGACCGCCATGCCAGCCCAGCAGGTCGGATCACCGGGCGCAGGATTGAGAATCACGTCCCGCACCAGGTCCGCACCCTCCGCCGACGCGCTGGCACGCACCAGCGCTTCAGCTTTGCTGGACGCCAGCGTAAACGTCAGGGTGACCAGCACCCAGGCCACCAGTCCGCTGGCCACGCGTCGCGTGGGAGTCCAGAACCGTTGCGCCACCAGCCAGAGCACAGCAAACACGGTGAGCAACACCGCAACCGGCCGCACCACCTGACCCAGCCCCCAGCTTGCCGCGAGAATGACAACGAGCAACACCCCGAGCAGCACCGAGGCCCAGCGACTGCGCCGCGCGAACATCACGGCCGGAATGGCAACGACCCAGAGCCAGGGCTCCACAATGAACACCGCGTCGCCGTAGTACCAGCGATTGTCGAATGGCCAGAACGGATGCACACCGTAACTGTTGGTCCAGTCGAGCAGGATATGCGACAGCGTGCCGAGCAACGCCAACAGCAGCAAGGGCCGCGAGCCGTCTCGCGTGAGCCAGGTTCGTTCGTCCTCACTGGCACCACGTTTCAGCCACCACTGCGCCACCAGCCACAACAGCAGCGCACCCACTACGGCCCACACGATGGTGTGCGTGTGTCCACGGTGATGCAGCAGATAGCCCAGCTTGCCCATGCCAAGCACGGAGCCGGAGTATACAAGGTCGCTGTCCGGCAACTCGGCAGCCACAATGCCGAGCACCGACGCCACGGCAGCAAATTTGTGCGGCACTCGGCCGGGATGACGTGATGACACCCACGTCGTAGTGGCGTCGGCCAGCAGCATTCCGGCCAGCGCATGCGTTACGTTATCCACGACAGCGTTACTCGCCGATTCGCACGAAAGTGTCAAGTCGCCGACCGGGTTTGGTCTGGCCCGCCCACCGTCTGCCGTCAGTCTGCTGCCAATGGCTCCTGATCTCGAACCGCATCGCCCGCGACTCACGGCACACTGTTACCGCATGCTCGGCTCGCTTACCGACGCCGAAGACGCGGTGCAGGAGACCCTGCTCCGGGCCTGGAAGGCACGCGAGGCGTTCGATGGACGGGCGGCCGTCTCCACCTGGCTGCACCGCATTGCCACCAACGTGTGCCTGGACGCGCTGAGTGGGCGCTCACCGCGCTATCGGCCCATCGACATGGGCCCGGCCGGTACCACTGCCGACGAATTGCGTACACGTGAACGCACGCACTGGCTCGAGCCCGTCCCGGATCTGGCCGCCATCGCCGCCGACGACGATCCGCACGAGCAGGCGGTGCAGCGCGAAGGCATCCGTCTCGCGTTCGTGGCGGCGCTGCAATACCTGCCGCCACGTCAGCGGGCGGCGCTGCTGCTCATGCAGGTACTGAACTGGTCGGCCGCCGAGGTGGCGGAGTGTCTCGACATGACCGTCGCCGCGGTCAACAGCGCCGTGCAGCGTGCGCGGGCCACGCTGGCGGAACGCCGTGAGGACGCCACGCTCGATCGCATTGCGGCGCTCGCGTCGGCTGAGCATGGCCACAGTGTCGTGACCACACTGTCGGCAGACCAGCACCAGCTCGTGCAGCAGTTCGTGGAGGCCTTCGAGGCCTACGACATCACGCGATTCATTCAATTGCTGCGTGATGACGTGACGCTCTGCATGCCGCCCATTGATCTCTGGCTTCAGGGGCCCCAGAACGTGGGCGAGTGGATGCTCGGCCGCGGCATTGGCTGCCGCGGCTCGGTGCTTCGTCCGGTCGCGGCCTGTGGCCAGGTGGCCTTTGCGCAGTACAAGCACGGCGGGGCAGACCCGTGGGCGCTGGTCGTGCTGGATTTGGACGGTGACCGCATCAGCGGCCTCACCTACTTCCTCGACACCGAAACGCTGTTCCCGCGCTTCCGGGTACCACTCCGGCTCGAGGCCAACGAGGGCCAGATCGTCGAGCGATGAATTCCGCGGGGCCCGGGTGTCCAAGCTCCAGCAACATCCCGAGTCTGTCCACCACCAACGGAGTGTGCCCTGTGCCCCGCATGATCTTTCCCAACATGGCCGTGGCCGACGTCGAGCGCGCCAAGCAGTTCTTCTCCGCGCTCGGCTTCAGCTTCAACCCGCAGTTCACGGACCACAATGCGGCCTGCATGGTGGTCAATGAGTTGGCCTGCGTCATGCTGCTGAAGGCGGAGTTCTTCCGCACCTTCACCACGCGCACGCCAGTCGACACACGCACACACCTCGAGTCGCTCATTGCCATCGAGCTCGAGAGCCGCGACGCAGTCGACGCCATGGTGAAGACCGCGTTGGCCAACGGCGGACAATCAGCCATGCCCCCGCAGGATCACGGGTTCATGTATCAGCACAGCTTTCTCGATCCCGACGGCCATCAGTGGGAGCCGTTTTATATGGATCCGTCGCATGTGCAGCCCATGAGCTGACCGCCGGCTCGACACAGGCTGGCGGACCAGAGTCTCGTCAGGCTGTGTTGAGCACAGCCAGCAAGGTGTCGTGCAGCTCCTGCTTCCCCATGGGTTTCTGCAGCACGGCGGCTGCTCCGTCGAGCGTGGCGTCTGCCGGCACATGACCGGACATCACCACGACCGGCACGTGCGGCGCGATCGCGCGGAGTTGCGGCAAGGCCTCCGTGCCCGACATCCCGGGCATGGACAGGTCCAGCATGATGACACGCAGGTTGTCGATGCCCGCGCGCAGCTGCGCGAGGGCATCGGCGCCCCCGCTGGCCAGTACGGCACGCATCCCGCAATGCGAGAGTTGACGCGCCAGCGCCGTGCGCACCATGGGCTCATCGTCCACCACCAGCACCGTGCCGTCGAGTGATCGCGGCGTGATGCCGACCTTCGGCGCGGGCGTATGCGACATGGCCGCCTGACGCGGCAGCACAATATGAAATGTGGTGCCCTCTCCAGGCACGGATTCCACACGCCAGGTCCCGCCTGCTTCGCCGATGGCGTGCAGCACCGACGCCAAGCCAAGCCCTGTTCCGCGCCCCGGCGCCTTGGTGGTGAAGAACGGCTCACCAATGCGGCGTTGCACCTCGTCAGTCATGCCAACGCCGTTGTCGCGGATGCTGAGTTGCACCTCTTTATCGCCCACCGCAACGAGCGACAGGTGCAGTGCCGGTGATCGCACACCCTGCACCGCGTCGCGGGCATTGAGCAGCAGGTTGAGCACGAGCTGCTGCACGGTGCTCACGGAGCCCAGAACCGGCGCGTGATCCACCGCAATGTCATCGTCGAGCGCGATGCCGCGATCAAAAGTCTGCCGGCAGATGTGCAGCGCTTCGCGCGCGATGGCCACGAGATCAACGGTACTGTTCGTTTCGGTTTGCTCGGCGCGGCCGAGGGCCAGCATGCGCCGCACGAGATCGGCCGCATTGAGGGCGGCGCGTTCTGCGTCGTCCAGATGCGCCGCCGCGTCGCCCTGCACGTCCTCACGGGCCAACTGAATGTTGGGCAGGATGACGGCGAGCATGTTGTTGAAGTTGTGCGCGATACCGCCGGCCATGTCGGCCATGGCTTCGCGGCGCTGTGTGCGGCGCAGCGCGTCGGCCAGTCGATGTTGTGCCGTGACGTCGAGCATCACGCCCGTGAACAGCAGTCCCTCGGCCGTTTCCGTGGGCAAACCGTAAATGCGAATCCACTGCTCACCCCGTTCGGGATGATCCGCGCGGCACTCGATGTCCACCGCGCTGCGTGTCTCGACGGCGTGGCGGATGGCCCGCTGCAGGCGCGGAAACCCGTCGTCCGCAAAGATGGCTGGCATGCGCTGGAGTGAGCCCACCAGCTCCGATGCGGCGATGCCAAACAGTTCCTGAGCCTGGCCCGCCACGAAGGTCATGCGGCCCGCGGGTGAACCGTCGGCCAGATATTGATACACCACACCTGGCACGGCATCGAGCACACGCTGCACCTGCTGACGCGACTGCTGCAACGCCACGATGGCGTCGCGTTCAGCGGTGATGTCGGCAAACGTGGCCACGACGCCGTGCAGGGCATCCGAGCCGGGCTGACGCAGCGGATCGGCACGCACCTCGAGCCAGGCCCGCTCCCCATTGCCGCGGCGCACACCCAGCACGCGCTGTGTGGGCAGGCCGGTGCGCGCGGTCACCTCGCTGGGCACGGAGTCCGGGGCGACGGGCACCCCATCTTCGTCGGTCAGCTGCCAACCAGGCGACATGGGTGTGCGGCCGGTCATTTCGTCGAGCGTGAGCCCCAGCACGCGTTCGGCGGACGGATTGGCGGACCGGATCCGCCCATCCATTTCGTGCACCACCACGCCCTCGGACATGGAGCGGATGACGGCCTGATACTCGGCTTCCTGCGAAAGAAAGGCCTGCTGGGTTGCGCTGACATCGCTGAACGTGATGTGCACGCGCTGCATTGCGCCGGCGGCATCGCGCTCGGGAATGGCGGACACCTGGATCCACACGCGCTCCGTGCCGTCGCCCCGCCGCACACCCAGAATCCGATCGCGCACCGCCTTGCCGATGCGCAAGGCCGTCGGTCCCGGATGCTCATCGGGCGCAACGGGTGCGCCGTTCACGTCGATGACATCCCACAGCTCATCGTTGGTACGCCGGGCCTGAAATTCGGAGGGTGACACGCCAAGCATGCTGGTGGCCTTGGCGTTGGCAAAGACGATGCGGTGTGTGGGGTCCTGCACGACCACGCCGACATCGACGTGTTGCAGGGTGGAGTACCAGTCGAGGACTGCCGAGCCCTCAGGCTCCATGGGTCATCCGGCGTGGGAGACGAAAAAGGGTGGCCCGCGGTGTTTGCGGGGCCACCCTACAATTCCATCTATCAACGAGCCGGTCAATTGCCCGCCTGGTCCGATTCAGCCGTTTGTGTCAGCGAGGATGGGCCAGTCCATACATCACCCGGAGGGCCGGATTGCGGACCTCATGCAGCCCCTTGGCGGTGAGCAACGAGGCGGCCGCCGTCAGCGCCAGCACGGCCAGTGCCTGCTTGGTGCGCCGGATAATGAGCTGTCGGCGACGCCGGCGACCATTGGACCGGGAACGCTCGAGCAGCTTCAGCCCCTTGGCCAGCGCCACGCGCCCGGCGTCAGGCATGGGCCGCATCAGCGGCCGCATTCCCTGGCGGAGGTCGGTGTTGGATGGCAGATCGAGGCGTGTCATATCGAAGGAGCGCAACGGCGTCGTTGAGTGTGCAGAGCCCTACGGCCACCAGCAGATGGGGTTTCGAGGCTCGCGTGCTCTACCCGGCTAGGCCTCCCATGTGTCACGTCGCTGCATGGTCACGCCAGCCAATAGATCCGCACTTTGGAAGCGGGAGAAGCGGAGGGCACATTTCGTTTCTGGGTGAGTCAGTCAAAACTAGGCAAGTTAGTTTTGCTTATCCCAGGACGGGGTTTGCTGAAATTTCTCGCAAAGCGTACATTGTTAGTTATGGCCTATCCTCGGCGTATCGAACCGGCGGCAATCTTGGATTTCGCGCTGCAAATCATTGATGAGAAAGGGTTTGCCGGATTATCCGCGAGAGCGTTGGCCGATCGGCTGGGAGTGAAGGCGGCATCGCTGTACCGCCACATGGCTACGTTCGACCAGCTCAAATTTCGGCTGGCAGAACTGGCTGCCACGCAGCTTGGCGAACAGTTGCAGCTTTCCCTTGATCGCCTACCCAACGGCTCACCCCCAGCCCGCCTCGCGGCACTGGCCTGGGCCTTTGTCTTGTGGGCCGAGCAGTTTCCGGGACGCTACGATGCTCTGGCAGCAGAGCCGAACTCGGGACCCGATATGCAGGCGCTTCGCGCCCTGATTGCCAGTGCAGTCAGTCCATTGATCGGCCCTGACGGCGGCCGTGACGGCGGCCGTGACGGCGGCCGTGACGGTGGCCGTGACGGTGGCCGTGACGGTGGACCTGACGCCGTGGCCGCGTCACACCCTCTGCTGGCGACGCACGCGGTGCTGGCCTTTCTGCACGGACACGTCATGCTCGGGCGCTGCGGTCTGGGGGCGCCGTACGCGGGTCCGGATGGCTTCGAGCGTGGCCTGGTCGCGCTACTCCGCGGGCTGTAGCGGGCTCACCCGGGCTCTCGTGGGGTCTAGCGATTCACCCCGTTTCCGCGAAATCCCAGCCTCTCATTCACGGCGCGGCGCTGATCCGCCGACATGCGACTCCAACCCGCAATCTCGTCGAGGCTGCGCCCGCAGCCGAAGCAACGCTGGGCGCCATCCAACCGGCAGACCTTGATGCACGGCGATTCGACCGGGAACTCGGTCACTGAGGCGGAGGTTGGGCCGACGGACATGTCGTACAAATAGTCAGTGTTTGGTCACACGGGAACTAATGTGTGACTTTCCGGTAGGATGACGCGTTCTTCAGGTGAAGTGGTAACGCGCATCACAATGTGGCCAGCCATGCCACCCGCCGGATTCGGCGCGGGGGCGCGGACGCGGCCTGCCCGACTGATTGCAGTCCCAACCTTGCTCACACGATTTCCTTGCTCAACGGGCCGAGTTGGCATCCGCCGACTCGGCCCGTATTGCATTGCCCCCGCCTGTCCCCCTTCGCGCGACACCGGGGTATCCTGGGACATGCTCAGCTCAATGCGCATCCCGCGGGGTCCCTTGTCTGGCCCGTGGCGGCAGCTGCTGCCGGGAGGTGCCGTGCTCATCGGCCTGGGCCAGCCCGCATCGGTCCCGGCGCAGCCGCGTCCGGCCACGGCCTGTCACTTCGCCTCCCTGCAGCTCACGCCGGAGACGGCGGTGGCCGGCACGCTCGTTCGGCTCGCCTGGCCACGGAACGCCCTGCCGGACACCGCCACTCAAGCCACACTGGCCGGTGAGCGCCTGCACCTGCGGCCTGTTGGCGACTCGGTCGTCGCACTCGCCGCGGTCCCGATTGACTCGTCGCAGGGCATCACGCTCTCACTCACCTGCCGAGCCGCCGGCGGAGCGTTGTTCCAGGATAGCCTGCGCCTTCGCACGAGCGCCGGCACCTATCGCCTGGAGCGACTGCGGGTGGCGCCGCGTTTTGGTGCACAGCCCGACTCGGCGCTTGCGGCGCGACAGGCTGCAGAGGCGGCGCGTGCTGCGGCGGTATCGCGTGCGGCCCACGATACCCCGCGTCTGTTTGACAGGCCGTTTCGCGCACCGCGCCCTTCACGCGTTACCAGTGGCTTTGGCAGCGGCCGACAGTTCAATGGCACCGTCACCAGTCGCCACATGGGCACCGACTACGCCGGCGCCACGGGCGCGCCGGTGTACGCCGCCAACCGTGGGGTCGTGCGCCTCGTCGACCGCTTCTACCTGGGCGGCAACGTGGTCTACGTCGATCACGGCGAGGGGCTGGTAACGGCCTACCTGCACCTCAGCCGCGCCCGCGTGGCCGAAGGCGACACGGTCGCGCGGGGGCAACGCCTTGGAGATGTCGGCGCGACCGGCCGCGTGACCGGCCCGCACCTGCATTTCATCGCACGCTTTGGACAGATCACGGTAGATCCGAAGTCATTGATAGGGCGCGGCGCTCGCTGAAACACCCTCGCCCCCCGCTGCCAAAGCAACGGGGGGCGAGGTGTAACAGACCCTTGCGATGGCCTACTCGTTGTTGATCGTAAAGTTCACATCGTTGACCACCAGCACGTTGAGCTTCTCGCACCATCCATGAAGCCCCGTTCCAGTGATGGTCCAGCTATTGCCGACACGTGCAACATTGACCGAGTCAGATCCGGCGCCAACGTTGTTCACTCCGCCGCCGCCGAAAATGATGCGACCGCACGCGTCGTTTCGGTTGTACTGGCCGGGATTGAGAATGAGTCGCCGCTTGGCTGACGCGCCGTCCGTGATGGCTGCCGCCTGCGTCAGATTCACGAACATCCCCACTTGGCGAAACCCACTCGGATACACAATACCGGCGGTACGAGCACACTTCTTTGCATTGGCGTCGATGGAGAGCACGGCATCGTCGCTCTCACCGAAATAGACCTGACCGCTGACACCGCAGGTACCGGCAATGTAGCTGCCCTTGCCGTCACTGCTGAAACCGCTTGAGGTAGCGGAGATGGTCCACGAATAGGGGGTGGGCGCCGGCTTCGGCGCTCCCCGTGCGAGCTGTGCATCCTGCACGTCTGGAGCCAGCGTCAGCGGTTCGGCACAGGCGCCAAGCAGGAGAGCCAGTAAGGGTGCGGCAGCGGCACGGCGAAGAAGGATGTGCATGGCTTTCTCATGAAATGAGGTTCAGGTACTGGTGGTTGGACGATTCGCAACCGCCGGCGAGGGAGTGCAGCATGCGAGACTCCCGTTACGCCAGCATTCCGATTCGCGTTATGTGGAGCGCATTGTTGGCCAACCGCACGATTGCACTCTTGAAGTCACCCGATTTCAGTCCTACACTCGCGACATGTTGAGATTGAACCTGCTCGGTGGATTGAGCCTCGAAGACACGACTGGGGCCATGCAACCTGTCCAGCAACGCAAGGCGTTGGCGCTGTTGGCGGTAATTGCCATGGCCCCTCACGCGGGCATCACGCGCGAGAAATTGCTGGGCTACTTCTGGCCTGATGCACCAGAAGCGAAAGGCAAGAATGCCCTGAGGCAGCGGTTGTTTGCTCTACGCCGAGAACTTGGACTCGCGGACCTCGTGCTGGGCACCCAGGAACTCCGGCTCAATCCTGATCGGATCGCCGTCGATGTTTGGGAGTTTCAACGCGAACTGGAGCAGGGAGCGATAGACCGGGCTCTGCAACTGTACGTCGGACCGTTTCTGGATGGCGTGTACTTCCTCGAAATGCCTGAGCTGGAGCGATGGGTAGATGACACGCGGACCGGTTTGCTCCATCAGGCCAGAAGCGCGGTTCGCCGTTCGGCAATGTCCGCAGCTCAGCAGGGCCAAACCGCCGCCGCGCTCTGGTTTTGGCAACACGCGGTGGCCTTGGACCCCACCGCAACCGACCTCATGGTCGAGGTGCTCCGGGCCCATGCCGCGGTGAACGACGTGCCAGGTGCCATCGTCCGGTTCCGACACTATCAGGAGCGGATGCAGCGGGAGCTTGAGCTCCCACCCGATCCGATGGTAGTACAGGTATTCGAGGAGATTCGGTCGTCACAGCCGCGGACCATCCCCTCTGAGAGGCCCACGGCGACGACAGTCGTTTCCGCTTCCGATCCTGAGCCGGAAGCCGACGTGCCGATTACTGCCCACGCATCACCCGTAAAAAGGGCTGTGCTACGGCGACGGGGCGTTCTCTGGTTTGGCATACCAATATTGGCGATCTGTGGCGCGTTCGTTGTGCAGCGCCGTGGAGTAGTGGCTCTCCCGCAGACCACCGCCACCCGCGTGCTCGTCAGCGACTTCACCGAGGGTGGCGCAGGAGGGACACCAGCAAGCCTGGCAATGCAGTTTCAAGGCGAGGTGGCGCGAACGCTCGCGCGCAGCGGCGCCGGTGACATCCTCGATGCTCGCCTGCTACTGTCTGCTGATCAACGTGAACTGGGTTTGATCCCGGCCGCAAAGGCACTAGGCGCGCGCTTTGTGGTCAATGGGTCCCTATCCCGTTCGGGCGACAGTGTCACGGCAAAGGCCGCGGTGCTCGACGGATACGATGGGACGATCATCGCAGTGCTGCCGCCCTCGCGGCAGCCGAGCAGCAGCATTGATTCGCTCGCGCATGAGGTGGCCAATCGCATCGCCGGTTCGCTGGCCATGTTGCAGGATCCGCTGTACCTCAACTCGACCGGGCCGCTGGCCGATCCACCCAATCTGACGGCATACCGTGAATACATGTCGGGCATTGGACTGGCCAGCCTGAATGACTTTCGCGGAGCAACGACGCGCTTCCTGACGGCGTACCGAGCAGACACGACGTTCGCGCACGCTGCGTTGTGGGCGCTCGAGGGCGATGTAGCGGACAGCACGCGGGTCTCGATCAAGTCGTCACTCGCAACCAGGCGTCTCGACATGGCGCCGATTGACCGGGCGCGTTTCGACTTTCGGATTGCCTACGATGATCGACGTTTGAATGAGGCGTTTCAGGCCGCTCAAGAGATGGTAAGTCTTGCGCCGAACTCCAATCATGCTTTGCACACGCTTGCTCTCATGGCACTCGAGTCGCGACGCGTCGATGAGGCCGCAGCAATCATGCGGCGTGTCGACACCGACTCGCCACGCGGCAACCACTGGGCATCATTCTTCGAGCTGGGAGCAACGGTCTTTGAGGTCGCCGGAGACCTCGACAACGCCCTGCGCTTTGCCTCCGCCTCAATGCGCGTACTCCCCGATCCCTTCATGTGTGGCAACGTCCTGCGCGTTCATGTGATCGCGGGACGTCGTTCCCGCGCTCTGCGCGACGCACACACCTGCGTACAACTTGGCGCACGCGACACTGCGCTCGCTCGCCTGGATGTCCATCACAACCTCGCGCGGGCGTTGGCCCTGACCGGTGAGCACAGAGTGGCCGACTCACTGCTTGAGAGTTCGGTAAGCATCGCTGAAGCCGCAGCTGCCCGCGGCGCTCTGGGGCCCCGTCGACTGGCCGAAGTGTATGCCGACGGCGGCCGTTTCGCCGACGCGGTGCGGCTGTACACTCAACAACTTGCAGTCTCGCCCGATGCACTGGTTCCCGCGCAGGCGGCGATTGCCGCCATCGCGGCCATGAAGGCCGGCGACAGTGTGCGCTACCGTCAGTTCACGGCGCTTGTTCATGGCTCCCCTCGCCCAAGACCACGTCACCTCTACACCGCGCACCTTGCCATGGCCGCTGGACTTCCCGACTCGGCACTTGCGTCACTGGCCCGATTCGCAAATGACGGCGGCTTGGTCATTCGTCAGCTGCATGGTGAGCCGCGTTTTGCGCCGATTAGAAACCGACCGGAATGGCGGGCGCTTTTCACGCCGATCTCCGACCGGTAAACACATCTCGCCCCCGCTGCCAAAGCAACGGGGGGCGAGGTGTACCGGCAACACCGCATCGGCGGTGACGCCCAGCTTACATCATCGCGCCCTGCAGATCCTGCAGCGCCTTCTTCAGCAGGTCCACCTTCTTGCTGTCGCAGCCGCGCGCGCCTTCCGCCGCGCTCACCGCCGCCTGCAGCGCCGTGTTGCGCGCCGCGCCGTTGGCCTTCTCGGCCGCCGCAATCTGCGAACGCAGCGTGCCCACCGCAGCCGCCGCGCAACCCTTGCGCTCGAGCTGATCGGTGTAGGCCTTGGCCAGCGGGAAGCTGGGCGGCCACACGATCTTGGGCTGCCCCTGCGCGTTGAGCTGGTCCCACTTCACCGTGTTGGCGGCGTCGATTTCGTTCTGCGTCACGTACTGGCTGGGCACGAGTTCCGCCACGTCGAGACCGCGCGCGATCTCCGAGCTCACGATCTTGCCATTGTACCAGTACACCGACCACGAACCGCCTGACACCATGCGCGTGCTGTCCACCGGACCACGGTCAAAGCTCGCGATCTCGAACGGCTTGGCCGGATCCGTCCAATCAAACACCGAGATGCCGCCCTGATACCAGGCCTGCACCATCACGTCACGACCCGGAATCGGAATCAGCGAGCCGTTGTGCGCCACGCAATTCTCGTTGGACGTCTGGTACGTGGGAATCTTGTAGTAGCTGCGGAACTTGAGCTTCTTGTCGACGATGTCGAAGATGGCGTTCGCACCCCACTCCATCTTGTCGCCGGCGCGGCACTTGGGCGCCGAGCCACCACCCCATTCGTCGCTGAACAGCATCTGCGTGCCATCGTTGTTGAACGTGGCCGAGTGCCAGTAGGCGAAGTTGGAGTCGGCCACGGCATCGAGGCGCACCGGGTTGGCCGGGTTGCTGATGTCGAGCAAGAGACCATGGCCTTCGCACGCACCACCGGCCAGACCCAGCGCCGGATACACCGTGATGTCGTGGCACTGCGAGCGCTCACTCACGCTGCCCGTGGACGCGTTGCCGCCGGCCGGCGCGTTGGCGAACATGCGATTCACCGCCGGCTGCAGCAACGCACGCACGGCCGCGCTGTCGGCCGCATTCGGCGTGCTGGCGCCACGCGCGCGCATCACGCTGTCCATGAGCGGACGCACGATCTGGAAGGGCACCAGCATGTCGGCGCCGCTCTGCGGGTTGCGGGCAATGAAGCCACCGTTGCGACGCGCGGTTTCGAGCTGCTGGGCCTGCGCGGCCTTGTCGGCATCGGAGAGGCCGTGACGCGGCGGCTCCTTGAGGCCGGCAAAGATGTTGGCCCGTCCCACCACCGCGGCCTTGCTCGGATCGGCGAGGGGCACCTTGATGATCTCGATGCGCAGACGCGACGAGTTGGGATCGTCGGCGGCCACATCACCGGCGCAGCCAGAGAGTTCGGTGTTCGGGCGGATGCCCGCGGAACCCGACACGTAGATGTAGATGTTCTCGCGGTCCTTCGGATCTTCGAGCACCGTGTGCGTGTGCGACCCGCGGCAGGTCTGCACGTTCGCCACCAGCTTCGGTTCCTTGATGTTGCTGATGTCGAAGACACGCACGCCACGCATGCGGTCCTTGCTCACCGCTTCCCGCACACCGCCCGGCTTGCAGTCGATGCGGCCGTTCTGCGCCTCGGCCGACATGAACATGAGGTTCTTGTACACCGACACGTCGTTCTGCGACGCGGGGCACTCGTAGGCCACCACCAGCTCCGGCTTGGCCGGATTGCTGATGTCCCACACCACCGGGCCGTTGTAGTTGCCTTGAATGACGTACTTGCCCGTGAAGGCCAGATCGGAGTTGGTGATGCCGAGGAAGCCCTTGGGCGACACGGCCTTGGCCAGCACCTTGAGATTCGACGAATACTCCGCCGCGTCGAACAACCCGGCCTTCAGGTTGTTGCGGGGATCGGAGGCCGGCGATGGCGCCTGATCAGGCTTCTTGCCCGAGGCGCAGGCGCTGAGCGCGAAGAGCGCGGCCGCCAGGGCGGCGCGGGTGGTGTACTGGGACATGCGACCCGTGAAGGTTGGAGGGTGGGAACCAGCGAACTACAGCTACGGCGCGCGGAACGAGGCGGTGGGACGCGCGCGCGTCGTCTTACTGCGGCGGCACCCAGCCGCGCGCGAGCATCATGGTGAACATGCGCTTGATCTCGGTGCTCTGATCGACTTCCACGTCGTTGGCGAACTTGAACACCGTTTCGTCCTGCCCTGCCCCGTCGGAGGTGAAGAGCTGCTTCACCATCGTGACGGCACCACGGTGATGCAGGATCATGAAGGTGAGGAAGAGTCGGTCGTACTCGTCACCGCGTGCCGCGTCGAGCTGCTTGAGCTGTGCGTCAGTGAGCATGCCTGGCATCATGGCACCACCCATGGCGCTCATGTCGTGACCGGCATGCGCGTGCGCATCATGTCCGCCACCGCCGGGCATCGTGACCTGCCCCGTGCTGTCCACCACCGGCACTGGCTGCAGGCGATCCTTGAGCCAGGTCTGCATGAGCGTGATCTCGTCGGCCTGCGCATTGATGATGCGCGCCGTCAGACGCTGCACTTCCGCGCTCGCCCCATGGCTCTCGGCCCAGCGCGAGATATAGATGGCCTGCGCATGATGGTGAATCATGCCGGTCATGAAATCGATGTCGGCCTTGGTGTAGGGATAGCGCAGGCTGTCAGCCCGGGCGCGGGCCACCGCAGCCGCATCGCCCATCTGGAAGCGGGGGTCGTTGGCTGTCGCGCGTGTACCGGCGCCACCGGAGGTCGCGCAGGCGGCCACCAGCAGCGGGAGCAGCGCGACCAGCAAACGCGCCGGCCGACCACTACGAAAAGTCGGTGTCATGAGCGGGAATGAGAGTAGGGTATCCCTGAACGCTACTGAACCCCACGGGCTGGAGCAATCAACCCGCCCGCGCCGATCCCCGTTTTCCGGCAACGCACCGGACCGGGTGGAAACAGGCCCCGAGCACGAGCCCGCTGCCTTTGTGCTATCGTTGATCGTCATGTCCCATATGACCGCTGTCCGACTTCGCGCCAGCGGCGCCCATCCCGGCTCGTGCCCATGAACACACCGGTAGGCCCTACCAGGCAACGCTTGCGCACCCTGCTCGATTGGATCGGGCAGCCGGGCGGCGCCCCAATTGAGGCGTGGCGACGGCGCATTCTGGCGGCCGTGCTGCTTGGCTGTTGTGTGTTTGGGGGCCTGGCCTACGCGGTGGGCGGTTCCATTGCCTGGGCGTCTGGCCAGCGCGGCGTGGTGGTGTTCGACACCACCATCTACACGGGTCTGCTCATCATCACGTTGCGTCGCTCACTGCCCTATGCGGTGCGCGCCGGTGTGGTGACCGTGCTGCCGCTGCTGCTCGGCGTGTACTTCCTCTGGAACTTCGGCTTCATGGCGGCCGGCTTTCCCTGGCTGCTGGCCTTCCCCGTCATTGCGTCGGTGTTGTTCGGGGTGAACACCAGCATTCGCGCCCTCGCCATTACGGCCATAGTACTCGTCGGCATCGGGCTCATGATTCCCACCGGTCGCCTGCCGTGGACTGCAGACCTGCCGTCGCCCGGTCTCATGTGGGCGGTCAGTGCGAGCAGTGTCTTCACCATCGACCTGCTGCTGGCGCTGTCGGTGGGCTACCTGTTCGAAGGCCTGGGCAACGAAGTCGTGGCACGACGCGCCGCCGAACTTGAGTCGGACCGTCGGCAGCGCCTGGCGGCCCTTGGCACCATTACCGGTGGCATCGCGCACGACTTCAACAATCTGCTGCAGCCCATCGTGGCCGACACGGAACACGCGCAGCGATTGGTCGCGGAGGGCGGCGATCCGCGTCCCCTGCTGGAGGACATTCTGCACACGAGTGAACGCGCGCGCATGCTCGTGCGACGCATTCTGTCGTTTGCCAAGCCGCCCCAGGGTGTGCGCGACGTGCTGGAGATGGGCGCGCTGGTCGCCGAATCGGAGCGTCTGCTGCCGGCGCTGCTGCCCGCGAACGTCTCACTCGATGTGCAGATTGATGCACCGGTGCACGTGGCGGCCGAAGCGAGCGAGCTCCAGCAGGTGCTGCTCAATCTCGTGAACAACGCGGCACAGGCCATGCCGAACGGTGGGGTGGTGCAGCTCCGCGTGGATGAAGCCGCACCGGATCGCCTGGCCGGCACCCCGCTCGACGGCATGCCGCGCATTGCGCGATTGACCGTCATCGACACGGGTGTGGGCATGGACCGCGCCACCTTGGCGCGCATTTTTGAGCCGTTCTACACCACCAAGGGCCCGCAGCGTGGCTCGGGGCTGGGACTTTCCACGGTGCACGCGACCATCACCGCGCTGGGTGGTGTGGTGCGCGCCCACAGCACGCCGGGCCGCGGCACACGCATGGAGGTGCTGCTTCCGGCGCTGCCTGCACCAGATGAACGCGCAGCCCATGGCGTCGTATCCAGCTTCCTCGAGGCGACCGGCATGGGCCGCGACCATCAGGCCGTGCCCCGCCTCGTCTTTGTGGTGGACGATGAACCGGCGGTGTTGCGCGGCACCGCGCGCCTGCTCGAACGTTCAGGATTCGACGTGCGGGCGTTCGGTTCACCGACCGACGTGGAGCCGGCACTCGTTGCCGCGCGGCCGGCGCTGGTGCTGACCGACCTCGCCATGCCGGACCTCAACGGCTGGCAGGTGGCGGCGACCGTGGACCGGATGGCGCCCGGTGTGCCCGTCATTGTCATGACGGGCCACATGGACACGCATGTGGAAGATCTGCGCCAGCATGCCGGCGTCAGTGCGCTCCTGCCCAAGCCCTTCACCAGCGCCGAACTGGATCGGGTGGTGCGCCAACATCTTCGGCAGGGCGAACCCTGAAGCGACGATCAGTCGCCGCCGTGCACGAGGTAGGCCTCAACGGACAGCAGGTTGCGTTCACCGGCCATGCGCACCACACCGAGCAGACGCTGCATCTTGGTGACTTCCTCGAGCTGCTCGTCCACGAACCACTGCAGGAAGTTCTGGGCGAGGTAGTCGCTTTCGCTCGCCGCCAGATCCATGAGGCGTTTGATCTGTCCAGTGACTTCCACTTCCCAGTTGAGCGCGGCCTGCAGCGCATCTTCGGCCGTGGCAAACGTATGCACCGGTTCCTTCACGGCAGGCAAGCGCAGTTCACCACCCGTTTCCACGATGTAGTGCAGGATCTTCTGCGCGTGTTCGCGCTCCTCGTCGGCCTGCTTGAAGAACAGCTTGGCCAGCTGCGCGAGATGTTGGCGATGGAAGTGCGCGCCGATGGCGTAATACTGGAGACTGGCACCGAATTCGTTGCCCACCTGGGCATTGAGAGCCTGGGCCAGCGTGGCACTGATCAGCATGGACACTCCGAACGAAGCGAGGGGGACACGTGAACTGCCGAACCATGCAGTCTACGTGGTCCCCCTCAGGATTCAACCCGCCGCGTGGTCAGTTCACGCCGGTGGTGTCGAAGAGATTGCCGGTATTGCCCGTGCCGAAGATGTTGACCGAGCTCACCTGACCGAAGCCCGTGCTCTCCTGACGGACGCGCACACCGCGGCCGGCATTGCCCGACACGAAGAAGGTCTCGAGCCGCGCCACCAGGTTGCCGGCCTCCGTCTCACGAATGTCCACGCCACTCACCTTGTTGTTGTCGGCCCGCACCCGCGTGAGGTCCACCGACAGGGAGCCCACACCCTTCTCGCGGATCTTGAGCCCGCCGTCGCCGCCATCCACGCCATTGCCGTTGGCCGTGACATCCACCATCACCGCGATCAGATCACCGCCGCCGGCAAAGTCATCGTCCTCTTCGTAGTCGATGCCTTCCTCACGGTTGTTGTTGGCCACCACGCCGAAGAGATCCACGCGAAGGTCGCCCGCGTCGTTCTCGTTGAAGTCGAGGCCTTCTTCATAGTTGTCGCTGGCCACCACGCCACGCAGCTGCCCGACAATGTCACCGTCGCCGAGCTCGTCGATGTCGAAGCCGTCGTCGAGATCCTCCGGGTCGAGCTTGCCGTTGCGGAGAATCTGCGAGTTCGTGACCTGCACCGTCACACTGCCCGGGCCGCGCTCATCCAGTTCGATGCCGTCGGCCGCGTTGTCATTGGCCGCCATGTCATCGGCGATGAACTGCAGATAGCCATTGCCGCCTTCGTTCACACGCAGGCCGTCACGGTCGGACACACTGTAGCCGTTGTCGAGAAAGCGCGTGCGTCGCACCCGCACCACCACACTCGCATCCGACCCGCGCGGATCGGGCATGTCATCCACCACATCCGGCACCAATTGATCGTTGACCAGCACGCCGTGGCCCTTGTTGGCGCGTACGGTCACACCATCGAGGACGAGCTGCACCACGCCGCTGGCCGTAGCCGGCACCGCCAACTCAATACCTTCCTGCGCCGCGTTCTGCACCGTGAGCTGCGTGATGGTCAGGCTCGACGTCGCCGTGGCGCGCAGTCCATCATCACCGCTGCCGGCCGCATCGATCACGGCATCCACACCATGAATGGCCAACGGCTGCGTGCCGGTGTACACCAGCGGGCTCGTGATGCGAATGGTGCCCAGACCTTCGACGAACTGAATGACGCGCACATCGGCCGACGCATTGGCGCGCGCGATGGCCGCGCGAAGCGAACCCGGACCGTCGTTCTCCGTGGTCCGGACAACGGCCGTGGACGCGCTCTCCACAAAGAGATTGGCGCGCGCATCGAGTGAGCTATCGAGGAAGGTCGGACCCACCGGCGTGGACTCCGGTGCACAGGCGGCCAGCGCCAGCGCGGCCACAGACAAGGCAAGACGACGTGACATGGGGACGGGGTGCGGGAGGGTGAAAAGCCAAACGAGGCGCGGGCGGCACGACCTGCCACCTGCGCCTCGTGTATCACGATCCCGCCCGCTGGTGACGGATTGACGACCGCCACATCACCACCCGGTCCGCATCAGGTCACGGTTGGATCACATCGGGGTTAACACACGGTCCACAGCACGGTTCTCATCACGGCTGGATCGCACGCGTCGCCGGAATGAGAATGAGGGCCTCCTGAGGCGGCACGAGGTACTCCGCGCCGTTCTCGGTAATGACCGCCATCTCCTCCACGGAAATGGTCTTGCTGCCTTCGCCCCACACGCCGCGCCCGCCAGGCAAGGTCCAGGCATGAAAGCCGTCGAACGCGAAGGTCATGCCCGGCTCGAGCGCGCGTCGTGTGCTGCGATTGAGTCCGGGGCCCACGTCGTGTGCCCAGTAGCCCACGGAGTGTCCGGTGCCCCAGGGGACCGAGGCCGATCCGTCAGCGGTCATGAGCACACGCTGCGCCGAGTCCACGGATGCGCCAGTGGCTCCGGGCTTCATGGCGGCAAACGCGGCGCGATTGCCGCGACGTGCGGCGTCCCAGCGACGCTGCACCTCGACAGGCGGCGCCGACTCACCAGGCTTGAGCACGTAGGCGAAGCGCTGAATGTCCGTGCCCCACACCCCCCACACCTTGATGCCGAAGTCGATCTGAATGACATCACCGTGCTGAATGACACGATCGCTGGCATGCGAATGCCCACGATCCGGACCCGAGTTGACACTCGGGTTCTGCGCCGGACTCCAGCCGTCGGTGACGCCGAGTTCGCGCATGCGGCGCTTGAGGAACACCGCCAGGTCGCTGTCACGCGTGACGCCCGGCTGCACGATGGCGTAGGCCTCGTGCTCGAGTTGCGCCGTCAAAGCGGCGGCGCGACGCATGATGTCCACCTCCGCCGGCACCTTGCGCGAGAGCCAGTGACTCACGAGCTCGCCGCTGCTCACCAATCGCGCGCTCAACTCCGGACCCAGCGCGCGCTCGAGTGCGGCCTTCTGTGATGCACTCAGGCCGTCGGCCATGGAAAGATTGCCGCTGTTGATGGCAATGCGCTGCGCGTTGGCGCGCCGCAGTCGCTCGGCCACACCACCCAGTGGACCGCCGGATTCGGCCGTGTACACCACCACCGAATCGTGCACACCAAGTTCCCGCAGGGCGATGACTTCGCCGAAGCCGGCGAGAATCACACTGTGCACACGATCGGCCTGACGCAGAAACAGAATGGCGCTCAGCGCACCGGCATTCTCTCCACCCACGTGCAGCGCCAGCGGGTCGTTGGCGTTCTCGCGTACCAGCGTCACCCAGGCGTCGACGTTTGCCGCCTGCATGGCCGCCGGCAGCAACGCGCGAATACGCTCCTGCCGAATGCCTGGCCACGGCGAGGGCCCCGTGAAGTCGAACTCCCCTTTGGCTTCGGCCCGAACGGCCGACTGTGCGTCTGCTGACTCAGCACACAGTCCGCCAACCGTCGCCCCCAACACCATCGCGAGCCCCGCACGCGTCCATCCCATCCACGTCATCGTCTGCCCATCCATCAGTGTGTGTTGCCTTCGTCCACCGCCCGCTGCCGTTCGGCAGCCAGCGTCCAATCCACCACCGGGGCCACATCGGCGTCGGCCATGGTCAAGGTGGCCATGGCGCGTTCAATGACCGGTGCCCCGAGTTCTGCCGGCAGCGCGCGACCAAAGGCCAGCTCCGCCCGTCGACACAACCGTTCCTCGCGGGCCATGGCATCGGGCGCCGATGACTGACCGCCAACGCGACGGCGAAACGCATGCACCCGCGCATGCACACTCTCGTGCAGAATGCTCGACGCCACTGGCGACGCCGGAATGTCGCGCCGCGCGAGAAAGGTCAGCTCGGTGAGAATGATTCGTTCATCAGGAAAGTACGCGCCACGTGTGGGGAAGCGCATGACACGAATGCCGCGCACATCGCGCTGCATGTGACGCAGCCGCTCCGGTGCAAAACGCGCGATGAGGGCCAGGGCCTCATCAAGACGCTCGATCACGATGGCGTCGTCGATGTCCGGACGACTGTTCTGCAGCTCGACCGCTACCCCATGCAGGCGCATGGGCTCAGTGTTGCGCCCCAGCAAACGGGCCCACCACGACATGCCGTCCTCCGAACGCGAGGGGAGCGGCGTCGGGGGCGGCTCCCGTCGACACCGTACGGGTAAGCTAGCCGCACGTTCGGTCTTGGCGAAACAGTGACTGCGCGCAATGGCCTCGGCAGCCTGCTGGCGGGATGACGACTTGTTCGTCATGTTCTGCCGTCAGGATCAGACGACGTCGTCATCCGCCATTTCCCTTGCCCATGACCACTCCGTTCGACGTGCGTCATTTGTTCTCGAGTCTTCGGGCCCGGTTGCTCTTGCTGGTCGTGGCGGCCTACCTGCCGGCTGTGGGGATGACGCTGTGGACGGTACAACGCGATCGGGCCGACGCGCTCGCCGCCATCCAGACGCGCCTCCTGCAACTGCTGGCGGACGCCTCCGTGGACAACGATGCGGCCATTCTCTCCGGTCGACGGATCGTGGGCACGTGGTCGCGGGTGCCGGCCCTGGTGTACGGAGATCGCGCGGCCTGCGAGGCCGAGCTGCGCAGTCTGTTGCGCTTTGCCCCCACGGTCTCGTCCCCCACGCGCATTGACTCCACAGGGCGTGTGGACTGCGGTGGCCGCGATGCCTCAAGCATCGGACGCTACGTCGGCAACAACCCCATCATGTCGCAGGTTCTGGCCACCGACTCCACGGTCCTCGGCCCATACCTGCAGGCCGACAGCACGCGGGAAGCACTCGTCCCCCTCAACATCGCATTGCGCGACAGCACGGGGCGCCCGCGCGGTGTGCTCTCGGTTGGTGTGCGGCTGTCGTGGCTGCAGACGCTCGCGCGTGACACCGAACTGCCGGAGAGCACCACCGTAGCCCTGGCCGACTCGACCGGTCTCATCATCGCGGCACTGCCATTGCATGCGAATGTCGGGCGCCGCATGCCGGAACTGGCCGCCGTCATGGCGGACGACCGTGCGCGCGGCGTCGCGGAACAAGGCGCCACCATCCGCCCCACCACGCTCGGCTATGAGCGTCTTGTGGCGCATCGTGCGCTCACGTCTGCGCCGGGCACCTTCACCCGCGTGGCCATTGCTGTTCCGCCGGAAGCGGCGTTTGCTGCCCCGAACGAACGCACGCGCATCCGGCTGGCGTTGCTGCTCGTGACGGCGATCGTGGCATTGGTCATCGCCTGGTTCGGCGCGGACATCTTTGTGCTGCGCGACGTCAACGCCATCCTTGGCGCCACACGCCGCCTCGGCACCGGCGATCTCTCGGCGCGCACCGGTGTGCAGCATCGCCGCGGCGAGATCGCGCAACTGGCCGAGTCCTTCGACACCATGGCGTCGCAGCTCGAGTTGCGTCAGGACCGCATGCGGCACGCCGAGCGCATGGAGTCCCTGGGTCGGTTGGCCGGGGGCGTAGCGCACGACTTCAACAATCTGCTGACCGCGATTGTCGGCAGTGCCGATCTGGCGCTCGAGGAACTGCCACCCGATCACCCGGTGCGTGCGGAGCTGGCCACCATCAAGGCCTCTGCCAGTCGATCGAGCACGCTCACGCGCCAACTGCTCGATTTCTCTCGCCGCACGCCGCTGCTCACCACACCGCAACCGCTCGAGCCCATTGTACTGGACGCGGCGGCGCTGCTGGGTCGCGTGGTGCCGGCTTCAGTTCACATTACGGTGGAGAGTCGCAGTCAGCGGCTCGTGCGCTCTGATGCGGGGCGCATCGAGCAGGCACTGCTCAACCTCGCCGTGAATGCACGGGATGCCATGCCCACCGGCGGCACGCTCAGCATTGCACTCGAGGACGTGGACATTCATGGCAATGCGCCGGACGGCCGTTCGGGAGCAGACGCGACTGCGAATCTCGTGGGGACGGTTCCACCGGGGGCCTGGGTGCGTCTCTCGGTGTCCGATACAGGGCACGGCATGACGGCCGATGTGCGGCGGCGGGTGTTCGAGCCGTTCTTCACCACCAAGCCCGTCGGTCAGGGCACCGGACTCGGACTGGCCATGGTCTACGGCACCGTGCAGCACCATGGCGGCCACGTGCAGATAGACAGCACGCCGGGCGAAGGCACGACCGTCACCATGTGGTTTCCTGCCGCGCCACACGTGGAGAGGCAGCCCCTCACGCCGGTGCGACCCATTGCGAGCATCGAGCGGCCGTCGCAGGTGCTGGTGGCCGAGGATCAGGACGACGTACGAACACTGGTCGAACGGGTGCTCACGCGCGCTGGCTATCGTGTCACACTGGCCGAAGATGGCGCGCAGGCGCTGCAGCAGGTGGCAGACATGGGGAACGCGCTCGATCTGCTCATTACCGACTACGACATGCCCCATGCGCGCGGCGATGTCGTAGCCACTGCCGCGCGGGAGCGGCGCGCCGATCTGCCGGTGCTGCTGATCTCCGGCTTTACCAGTGAGGGCTGGCCGGCGGAGTTGGTGCAGGCCCCACACACCGTGGTACTGGAGAAACCCTTCAGCGCACAGGCGTTGCTTGAAGCAATCGAGCGTGCCGTCAGCGGGGCGTCGGCGTCACCGCACTCGTGACCCAGGCGGTGTACCAGATGTCACGCAGCATTTCCGCGCCGGCACCAAGCCGCGCTACGGCAAACGCTTTCTGTTCCGGCGTGACCGTCTCCGGGCGGAACGGCGTGGCCTTGTCCAGCGCATAGAGCGGTTCAAGCTGCGCGTTGGAGGCCATGAGGAATGCCACCACCGCCGCGCGCAGGTCGGGAAACACCTGTGGGGCGTTGGTCATGGCTGCGCGCACATCGGCTTCCTTGATATGCGCCTGCACAAACTGTGACTCGAAGCGACTGTGGAACCGGTTGTCGGTGGGATAGCCCTTGGGATTGTCACCGACCCAGCCGTTGTAGTGCTTCGAGGTGTGATGCGGGTTGCTGCCGTCGGCTACAAAATGACCCAATACGCCCGCGTCATCGATGATGCGGGCTTCGATCCAGCGTCGCACGGTGGAATCCGGCGCAATGCGCCACATCCGGAAGTCGTTGCGCAGTTTCTGCGAGTACTCGAGGATCGTGAATGGCAGGAAACCCATGGTGGCCGGCGCATAGCCCGCCGCGCGGACGGAATCGGCGAACGCGTGCCGGTCGGGTGCTGCGAACGCTCCGGCCAGTTGCTGCGCATTCAGGAAGTCCAGATCCATGAAATGATCGGGCGACGATCCGCCGTTGAGCGCCATGTCACGGCGGCTCTCGTCACGCGACTTCCAGCGGTCGGGCTCAGGATTGAGATACGACAACTGCTCGGCCGCGTTGCGGAAGAAGGCCGGCATGTCCTCAGGCAGGGCCTTGGCTGCCGTGAGGCCAACAAGTCGGTGCCCGTGATCGCCCCAGGCATTGAGCGTGAGGGGGACACAGAGCAGGGCCGCACTGGCGGCGGCAAGCAGAGACGTGCGGATACGTGACATGGCGACAGACAGTCGGGAAAGCGAACGGGAGTCCTCGACATGGCCAAAGGCCACAGGCCGCTGGCCGTTGTCGGGACTCCCGCAAGCTACTCGATCTGCTCACACCGCGAGAGCGTGTCGCGGTGACAGGACGGTCACAGTGGCTTCTGCCCCACGACGATGCTTGCCGAGGCGTTCACCGTTTCGGCCGTGCCGCGTGTGCCATTGCCCAACTGACCGAAGTCGTTGCGTCCCCAGCACCAGGTGGTGAGGCGATCCTTCGAGATGGCGCAGGTGAAGCTCGACGAACCCGTACCGATACCCGAGACCCGAACGTCCGCGACCTTGGCCGTACCGATCGCGCGAGCCGGCGCATAGGAGAACGCCATGGCGTTGCCAAGCTGGCCGTTCACGTTGTTGCCCCAGCAGTAGACGTCATCGCTCGTGGTGACGCCGCAGGTGTGGTTGAAGCCGGCCGAGATGTATCGGAACTTGTGACCACCGGTCACCGCCGTGGGCGCGGACTGATCATTGGTGTTGCCGTTGCCGAAGCGACCCCCGTTGCGCCCCCAGCAGTATCCGCTGCCGTCATACGCCACCCCACAGGCGTACTGCGAACCCAGCGAGAGTGAAGCGAACTGCAGGCCGCCCGTGACCGGCGCCGGTGCCATGGTGTAGGTGTTGCCGTAAGACGGACGCTGTCCGTCACCCAGCTGCCCGAGTCCGTTTGAACCCCAGCAGTACGCCGCGCCGCCCGAGGTCAGACCGCAGGAGAAGGAATCGCCCGCTTCGACGATATTGAGCGCCAGACCCGACGCAGCCGCCTGCGGTCCCTCCACATAGCGGTTGTGCCCGGCGCCGAACTGGCCCCACTGGTTGTAGCCCCAGCACACCGTGTTGCGCTGCACCGTCATGCCACAGGCGTGCTCAATGCCCGCCGACAGATACGTGAAGCGCAAGCCGCCCGGCACTTCAGCGGGGGTCGCCGAGAAGCCACCTGTCACACCGCCACCCAGTGTGCCCCAGCCGTTGTTGCCCCAGCAGAGCGCGGCGCCATCAATGCGCAAGCCGCAGGTATAGCGCGAGAACGCGGTGAGCTGCACGAAGCGATGTCCACCGGGCACGCGGAACGGTGCCGTGCGATGCACCTGATCCCCCACCTGGGCATCACCAAGCCGCGCATCCGTCCCGTTCATGCCCCAGCACCAGGCAATGCCGCCGCTGGCGAGATCGCAGGCATGCTGCGTGCCAAGCACGAGTGAACGGTACTTGATCACGACGACGCGCTGTACGGTGGTGGACAACGGACCGGCCGTGGCCGTGACGGTCACGGTGCCGCGATCGACACCCGTCAGCAAACCCGACTGCCCGTTGATGCTGGCCACGTTGGCATTGGACGACGACCACGTGACGGGCACCGTGGTGACAACTCGTCCAGCGGAGTCCTTGAGAACGGCTGTGAGCGTCTGCGTTTCGTACGCCTCAATGGTATCCAGCGCGGGCGAGACGGCAATCGACACCACCGGATTGGGTGGCGGCGTGACCGTGATGTTGAGCTCCTGCGTGCGACCTTCGGCCTGTGCGGTGATGCGCACCGTGCCAGCCGCCACGCCGGTGACCGTCGCCGATGCGGCATCAACAGCCGCGACGGTGGCAATGGTGGGCGCAGACGTCACCCAGGTGATCGTGCGACCCGTGAGCGCCTGACCGGCAGCATCGCGCGCTTCGGCGGTGAGGCGCAGTGTCTGACCCACTGCAACCGTGTTGGTCGCGGGCGTGATGGCCACGGAAGCCACCGGCACGACCACGGGCGTCACCTGCACACTCGCCGTGGCAGCGCGCCCTTCACTCGTTGCGGTGATGGTTGCCGAACCGGCCGCCACACCGGTGACGACACCGCTGCTGCTTACGGTGGCGATGTTGCTGGCCGAAGAACTCCAGGCAATGCTGCGTCCACTGAGCACACGACCCTGTGCATCACGCGCTTCGGCGCTGAGCGACGTGGTGGCACCCACAGCAACGGATGCGGTGGTCGGCGTGATGGCCACCGACGCCACAGCAATAGGCGCCGGTGTATCGGGTGCGGTGGAATCACTGCTGCAGGCCGCGATGGCAAGGGACAGCAGGGCAACATGACTGTACGAAACGAGCGAACGGGCCAGACGGCGGCCCGGAGAGGCAATGCGCATGGGAACGGAACTCCGAAGGAGGTTGTGCCTTTGGAAGCGCGAGGCACCACCCGGACATTTCACGCGACGAACAACAGAGCGCGGGTTGGTTCGACGTGCACATCGAATCAACCCGCGCCCGCACATGCCAGTACGCATGTGATCGCAGCACATCGTGAGGCGGCCGGGGAGCGTGCCGGGCCTTACCTCAAAACGTATACATTTGTCACCGCAGCCTATTCGACCTGCGCTCCCACGACGTCCCAATTGATGCGCGCGAGCACGGCGTCGACATACCGGGCGCGCTGTCCCTGGTACAGTCGGCCATGGGCGTGCTCCCACACGTCGATACCGAGGACTGGCAGCTCACCATCGAGCAGTGGCGAGTCGTCATTGGCAAGTGCACGCACTGCCAGACGATTGGTGGCGGTCTTCACCAGCCACGCCCATCCGTTGCCCTCGATGCCCAACGCGGCCTCGCGCAGTGCGGACTTGCAGGCGTCCACCGTTTCGAAATCGCGCACCATCATGTTGCCGAAACGTCCATCGGGCAGAGCCGCCGAGGCCGCGCCGGGCGCGAGCAGCTTCCAATAGAGCGCGTGATTGGCATGTGCGCAGCCATGGGTGCGAATGGACGCACGCGAGGCTTCGGGCCAGCGCCGGAGGCCCATGATCAACTGTCCCAGCGAGTACTCATGCAGGGCGGGAAACGCCGCCAGCGCCGTGTTGAGCGATTGCACATGCCCGCCGTGTACGGTCTGATGGTGCGCCTGCACGGTGGCTGCGTCGAGCGCCGGAGCGAGGGCCTTGGTTTCGTAGCCCAACGGCGGCAGCACGAACGGGTATCTCTGCTGCAGCACCACATCGGGCGCGGGGCGGAAGAGGTGTGTTCCGTCGCCGAAGGGGCCCGTCCACGAGACGCTGAGGCTGGCACTGTTCGATGGCATGAAGCGTGTATGCGTGGACAGGCTACTTCGTTGAGTCCGGTTTTGTAGGCAGTGCGAGAGGCTTGGCGGGCACCGGTGTGCAGTGTGTGGCCTGCTGATTGCGTACGCGCGTGGCATTGAGAAAGCTGCGCTGCCCACGCTGGGACGCGTCGACGCCTTCTATGATGTGCAATTGCGGCTCGAGCGGTGGCCGCGACATGCCCTCGGAGGCATCGAGACCACCAAGGCCGAGCGACCCCGGCGACCAGCGGCCGCGCCGGGCTTCACCAGCGCTGTTGAGTGCTTGCGCGGCCTGCGCGCTGGCCGTGAGACATTTCTGTGCGGTGGCCGACTCCGCCCGCGCACGGTCCGCGCGGGAGGTCGGCACCGGGTCGAATGTGCCCCGCGCCGACTGCTGCGCCGCGACGGGGCGCGCGGCGCCGACCGAGACCGCAGCGGCCAGAATGACCATGAGTACGCTCTGATGTCTCAAATCCCGCATCGCAGCTCCCGTCTCAGGGTTGGTCTCGCTTGCTGTTCCTTCCCGCGGTTCAACCTTACGCGGTATCACCTTACGCAGTATCACCTTACGCAGTTCTTTGGTTCGCTCAATACCGCGCCAGGTACCGGTCAAGTTCCCACGCCGTCACCTGCTGGTTATACGCCTCCCACTCTGCCCGCTTCGCCGCCAGAAACTGCTGCGCGATGTACTCCCCGAGCGCCTCCTGTATCACATCATCCTTCTCGAGCTCATCGCAGGCCTCGGCCAGCGACTGCGGCAGGTCGTCCACACGCAGGCGCCGACGCTCGCGGTGCGACATCTCCCAGATGTTCGTGTTGACGGGCTCCCGCCAATCGGCCTGCGTCGCCAGACCATCGAGACCAGCCGCCAGCATCACCGTGAGGGCGAGATACGGATTGGCCGCGGGGTCAGGCGTGCGCAGCTCGAGCCGCGTGCCCGATCCGCGGCGCTCCGGCACGCGGATCATGGGTGAACGATTGCGCATGCTCCACGCCACGTTCACCGGCGCTTCGAAGCCCGGCACCAGCCGCTTGTAGCTGTTCACCAGTGGGTTGGTCACGGCCGTCATGCCACGCGCATGCTTGAGCAGCCCGCCAATGTAGTGCAGTGCCGTGAGACTGAGTGCCCACTCCCGCTGCGGGTCCCAGAACGCATTCTGCCCGCCCTTGAACAGACTCTGGTGCGTGTGCATCCCGCTGCCGTTCTGTCCGAACACCGGCTTGGGCATGAATGAGGCGATGAGACCGAACTGCCGCGCCACCTGCTTCACCACGAAGCGGAAGGTCGCGATGTTGTCCGCCGTGCGCAGCGCCTCGGCATAGCGGAAGTCGATCTCATGCTGACCATGCGCCACCTCGTGGTGCACCGCTTCCACTTCGAAGCCCATCTGCTCGAGTGCATCCACGATGGCGCGGCGCGCGTCCTCGCCGAGATCCATGGGCGCGAGATCGAAATACCCACCCACATCGTGTGTGTCCGTGGCGGGCCGACCGTCTGGCGTCGGCTTGAACAGAAAGAACTCCGCCTCCATACCGGCGTTCATCACGAAGCCCTGTTCGGCGGCGCGCGCGAGCTGTCGCTTGAGCACCGTACGCGGATCGCCCGCAAACGGACTGCCGTCCGGCATGGTGATGTCGCAGATCAGGCGGCCAACGCGAGCCGACGGATCGCCCCAGGGAAAGATCTGGAACGTGGTCAGGTCGGGGGCCAGCAACATGTCCGACTCCTCCACCCGCACAAATCCGGCGATGCTGGAGCCGTCGAACATGATGTCGCCCTTGAGCGCCTTCCTGAACTGCGAGCTCGGGATCTCGACGTTCTTGATGCCCCCCAGGATGTCCGTGAACTGGAGGCGCAAGAAGCGCACCTGCTGCGCCTCGGCCAGTTCGAGAATGTCCGCCGCGGTGGCGCCGGACAGATTGCTGGGGACGATCGAACGACTGGAAGTAGCCACGCGGAAAGCACCTGGGCGGGAGAACAACGTCACTTCGGCCATCAATTCTACTAACTTTCAGTCCTCATGACCTCTTCGACTGCTTCCGGCCGGCCCGCTGCCGGCGCCGCGTTCTGTGCGGCCTGTGGTGCCCCCCTGTCCACCGGTGCCCGCTTCTGTCATCGCTGTGGTACGCCAGCCGGTCAGGGCGCGCCCGTTGCCGGCCAACCCGCCGCGCCCGGCGGCGTGGCGGCGGTCCTGCCCTGGGGCGTGGCTTTTGTGGCCCTGCTGGCGCTCGTGGCCATGTTTGCCGGCCGCAACTTTGGCGCCGCCAAGGGATCGAGCATCGACGGCAGTGCCAACTCCCTTGCTACGCAGGCCATTGACGGTCCGGCGGCAGCGGCGGCGCCGTTTGCCGGCGGTGCGGCGGCGGCAGGCGGGCGGGCCCCGGATCTCAGCAACATGACCCCGAGTGAGATCGCCTCACGGCTGTTCAACCGCGTGATGGAGCTCGCGGAGGCGGGCAAGGTCGACTCGGCGGTCTTCATCGGAGAGCGCATGGCCCTCCCTGCGCACGAGATGCTGCCTGAGATCACCATCGACGAGCGGTATCACTATGGTCGGCTGGCCGAGGTGGTGAACAACGCGGGCGTGGCCCGGGCCCAGGCGGACACCATTCTGCAGCGGGAGCCCAACCACCTGCTCGGCCTGCTGCTGCGCGTGCGTGCGGCCCGGATGGACAAGGACGCGGCCACGGAGCGGCAGTACAATACGCGCTTTCTGGCGGCGCTTGAGAAGGAGCGGAACGCCGACCGCGAGGAGTATCGCGTCCACAAGGCCGAGATCGATCGCGCGGAAGCCGAAGCGCGGAAGTAGCAGTAGCCACCAAAGAAGCGGCCACATTGCTAACGGGAATTCACGCGGGTCGGATTGCCGACCCGCGCAATTGGTGGTAGGGTCTAGGGACGGGCGATGCGAAGCCGTATGCCCCCGCCTGCCCGCCTCACTCCCCGGCGGGTCCCGAATTGTCCCGTGATGAACGCATTCGCCGCATGACCGCCCCCACTTCCTCGGGCATCGTGCCCCCGGACGGGGCCATTCCACCGGCGCTTTCCCATCTCGTGCGCGATCTCGCGACGGGCGTGGTGACCAAGCGGGCACTGTTTGCCCGACTGGCCGACACGGCCCGCGACCTGACAAGGGCCGAGGGCAGCGCCGTTATCGAGATGGAAAGCGACGAACACTATCGCATCATCGCCCCCAGTGGGTCGGTGAGCCGCCTCGACGGCATGGTCATGCCGATGATGGCTGACCGCTCGATCTTCCGCGACGTGGTGCACACGCGCGAGACGCAGTTCAGCAATGATGCGCCCAACGACCCGCGCATCAATCCGGCGGTCGCAGAACCCATCAACGTCCAGCAGCTGGTGGTGTCGCCCATTGTGCTGGACGATGCCGTGGTGGGTCTGCTGGCGGTCATCAATCCCGAGGCAGGCGAGGTGCGACCGGAGCATATTGCCTGGCTCGAGCATCTGGTGTGGTACGGCTCGCTGGTCATGCGCAGCCTGCAGTTGGTCAGTGCGTCAGAGACCGCCGCCACTGAAGCACGCGCCCGGGCGGCCGAGGCGGCCCGGGTGGCCCACACCAATGCCGTGCTGGCGCGTGGGGCGCAGTTGTTCACCACCGTCGAGCGACGCGACGACTTGTTTCGCGCGTTCGGTGAGTTGCTGCGCAGCGAGTTTGGCGCTGACGGCTTCGCGCTCTACGACGCGCAATCGCGCCTGCGCCTGGCGCGCCTCGAACACCAGGAAGGGCGCTTTACGCTCCCCGGTCCTGCTGTAGCTCGGGATTTCTGGATGACGAGCGCCGCCCAGGCGGTGCAGAACGGCATCCCGCTCTTCTTCGAAGATTGTACGGTGCCGCCGCCGCAAGGTGACGAAGCCATCGCGCGCCTGCTGCTGGCTGCCGGCATCCACGCCATGGCGCTGTTGCCGATGCGCAGTGACGACAAGGTGCGTGGCCTCGTGTCGGTGCGCTTCGCCACGCCGCAGGTGTTCGATGCCGATGAGCGCCAACTGCTGGTCGACATCGTCAATCAGTTCGCGCTGGCGCATGGCAACCTGCGCTATGTCGACGAGCTTGAAGAGCGGACGCAGCGTCTCTCGCGCCTGGCAAAGGCGCAGCAGCAACTCACACAGCTGTCGTCGGAAGACTCGCTGCCCGGCGGCATTGCGGAGGCCGTGTACCAGGTCCTGCCAAGCGCGGTGTGTGAGTTGCTCGTGGTGCAGGGCAGTGAGCTGCATCGGGTCGTGCGACTCGAGCAGGGACAGCATGTGAGCGTGGACTTGGCGCCACTGGCGGACCTGCGCCTCGCACGCGACACGGCCGACAGCGGTATATCCCGCATGGCAACGCATCTCACCAGCGGGGCTGATGTGGTGCGCGGCTCAAGTGAGCTCTGCGCCGCCGTGCGATTCGGTTTGCGCAGCGCGGGCGTCATTCGCCTTCTGCACCGCGGTGATGATGCGTTCGAGGCCCAGGATCTCGATCTCATCACCATTCTTGCGCGGCACGCGGGTACGGCGCTCGAGACCGCACGCCTGTTTTCGCTGCAGGACCTCCAGCGGCAGCGTGCCGAAGGTGCCGCCGATCTGGCGCGCGCCACGCTGTCGGCCACCAGTGTGGCCGAAGGCGCGAGTGAACTCTTGCATGTGCTCGATCGCTACGTCCCGTCCATCGGCAAAGCCATAGGTGTCGCCCGTGGACGAGACGGGCGCATGGAGTTCGTGGCAGGCGGCGGGACGCTCGAGTCACTGCGCAGTACCGACCGCGCCACGCGGTTGTCCATGAACCACCTCGCGCCCGATGGGCAACCGGTGGTGTTCCCGAGTTTGCGCGATGCGGCACCGGCGGAACTGGCCGCCGATGCGCCGGACGAATGGGCGCTGGCCATCCCGCTGGCGGCGCGTGAGCGCACGCTTGGCGTCCTGCTGGTGACCACGCCACCGTCTGCGCCGCTGCTGCGTCGCGATCGCATCACACTCGAGCGACTGTCGGCCTCACTGGCCCTCGCGCTCGACGCCTTGCTGCTCGATGAGGAAGAGCGCCTGGCGCGCGAGCGGGAGCACCTGCTCGCCACTGCACTCACCACCATCAACCACCCGATCTTCATTCTCGACAAGGTGGGGGTGCGCTACGCCAATCCGGCGGCCGCGCGCGAGTATGGCTGGAGTCAGGCCGAGCTCATGGACATGCAGTTCGATCAGCTCGTGGTGGGTGAGGACACCAGACAGGGGCACGAGACCGGCTCTGGTGTCGTCGAGCCCGGGGTGCGGTTGAGTCACGACACGCATCAGCGTCGTGACGGCAGCGAGTTCCCGGCGGCCGTGTCGCTGAGTCCCTTGCTCGGACACGATGGCGACCTGCTGGGTCAGGTGGTGAGCGTGCGCAACGTGAGCGCCGATCGCCGGCTGCAGGAGCAGCTCCGTCAGACGGAGAAGATGGTGGCCCTTGGCGAGCTCGTGGCCGGCGTGGCCCATGAGATCAACAATCCGCTCACCGGCATCTCCGCGTTTGCGCAACTGCTGCTCGAGGAGGAGCTGGCGGGCGATCAGCGCGAATCGGTGGGGCTCATCAAGCAGGAGTGCGACCGCGCCAAGCGTGTGATTGATGACCTGTTGCTGTTTGCGCGCAAGGGCGAGCGGGATGCAGGGCCGGTGGACGTGAACGCCGTGCTGGAGCACACCCTGCGCCTGCGCGCCTATCCGCTGCGCAACAGCAAGGTCGAGGTGAAGTTGCAGCTTGACCCCTGCCGACCGCAGGTGAGTGGCGACAGCCAGAAGCTCCAGCAGGTGCTGCTCAACCTCATCGCCAACGCCGAATTCGCCATGCAGGAGCGTGAGGTCCGTACGCTGGTCCTCGGCACCAAGTGTGAACAGGAGCAGGTGTTCATCACCGTGCGGGACAGCGGAAAGGGGATGACACCGGACGTCCGCCGCCGCATCTTCGAACCGTTCTTCAGCACCAAGCCCGCCGGTGTCGGAACCGGACTCGGCCTCAGCGTCAGTTACGGCATCATCAGCGCCCACAATGGGGCCATTGCTGTGGACTCCGAGCCCGATGTCGGAACCCTCGTCACCATCACTCTGCCGTCCTTGCCGAACGCCACTGAATGAACACGCCTGCCAGCAACCGGACCGTGACGCGTTCGCCGGTCGATCCTGTGCGCGCCATCGAAGTGGCCGGCGCGGCCATGGTGGAAGACAGCCCTCGCCGCATTCTCGTGGTGGATGACGAGACCACCATCCGTCTCGCGCTCAGTCGTTTTCTTCGCACGCGGGGCTTTGAGGTGGAGGCGGCGGAATCGGGTCATGCCGCGCTCGAGGTGCTCGAACGGCAGCGCTTCTCGCTCATGCTCTGCGATCTGCGCATGCCGGGCATGACGGGGCTCGAAGTCGTGCCGCAAGCGCTGCAGCGCGACGGTGACCTGGGCATCATCATGCTCACGGCTGTCAACGACGCCGGCTCCGCGACCGAGGCCCTGAGCAAGGGCGCCTTTGATTATCTGACGAAGCCGGTGGAGTTGCCCGATCTGCAGGCGGCGGTCGAGCGCGCCATGCAGCGACGCACGCGCAGCATGGAGCAGCGCGCCGTCGACCGGCTCATCCGGGAAGAGGTGGCGCTGCGCACGGTACAACTCGAGCGCGAAAAGGTGGCGCTGCGCGATCTCACGGTGAGCATTGCGGAAACGCTGATCAACGCGATGGAGGCCAAGGATCTCTATCTGCGCGGTCATTCGCAGCGTGTGGCGGAGTTGGGCGCGGCGATTGCCGCCGAATTGGGAGAAGCCGACGCTGTGGTGGAGCTCGTGCACACGGCGGGCCGCTTGCATGACGTCGGCAAGATTGGCATTCGCGAATCGGTGCTGAACAAGAATGGCCCGCTCTCGGCCGACGAGTTCGCGCATGTCAAGGATCACGTGAAGATCGGCCTCGAGATCCTGCAGCCTCTGGGCCACCTCGGCGACGCCCTGCTGTTCATTCGGGACCATCACGAGCATTGGAACGGCGGCGGGTATCCATATGGCCGGGCCGGCGCGGACATCACGATTGGTGGTCGCGTCCTCACCGCCGCCGACGCGTTTGACGCGCTGACCTCCAAACGGGCGTATCGGGATCCCATGACGGCCGCCGCGACGCTGGACTACATGCACAGCCAGGCGGGCAAGCTGGTGGAGCCGCGGGTGTATGAGGCGCTGCGCCGGGTCATCGAGCGAGGGGAACTGGCGGGCATCCCGCGGTTGTAGCTTCGCCGTCTCGCGTGCCGTTCCTTCCCGCCCCTCACCTTACGCCCCCCGACCTTACGCGGTTGGTTGGTCCCCCTTCCCGCCGTCCACCTTACGCCCCCCGACCTTACGCTTCTATTTGGTCCGTCCTCTTGACTCCACGAACAGCCTGGAGTATTAGAGCGAGTCCGAATTCACGCGCCCATTCCGGGAGCGTCATCCTGAGTACCAAAGACCCCGAGCGGGAGGCCGTCATGCCGCGTGGTGACGAGTTGGAAAAGCTCCATCTGATCGACGACGACATGGATGATCTGGGGGGCTATGGCCGCTCGTCGTATGACGAGGATGACGAGGAAGACGGCTACAGCATGCCGCGCGAAGACGGTGAGTCCCTCTGGGACAGTACCGACGACGACGATGACGAGGACGACGAGGACGAGGACGATTACGACGGCTATGAGGACGATGGCCTGATCGAGGACGACGACGAGGACGACCTGTTCGGTCGCCCGCCCGTGCGTCGTGGCCCCGGCCGTCCTCCCAAGAACCCCGGTGCCCCGAAGCCGGCCCCCAAGCCCAAGGCCCCCAAGCCGGCGCCCGCGCCTGCCCCGGAACCGGCTGCTGATGAGCCCGCCGACGTGAGCGACGTGGTGGAGACCGCGCCGGTCGCGGAAGCCGCACCCGCCAAGGTGTCCAAGCCGAAGGCGCCCAAAGCGCCCAAGGCTCCGGCTCCCAAGGCTGAGGTGAAGGCCGAGGTAAAGGCTGAAGCGCCAAAGGCCGTCGCCAAGAAGCCGGAAGCCAAGAAGGCCCCGACGGCCAAGGCTCCGGCCAAGAAGGCGCCGGCCAAGAAGGCCCCGGCCAAGAAGGCCCCGGCCAAGAAGGCCCCGGCCAAGAAGGC
>VFQN01001167.1_pt1 | contig 45312 bp, 38 predicted proteins | sample 3512371 | NCBI WGS metagenome assembly VFQN01 (sample SAMN10412370, study PRJNA504923) | tailings metagenome | isolation source: Replicate 2 from Balatoc abandoned mine | place: Philippines: Itogon, Benguet | collected 2017-08-28
CTCAAAGACCTTCACTTCCTCTACTTTCACTAGCTCTGTCTCTGTCTCGATCTCTTTCGGCTTCTCTTCTTCCTCAAAGACCTTCACTTCCTCTACTTTCACTAGCTCTGTCTCGATCTCTTTCGGCTTCTCTTCTTCCTCAAAGACATTCACTTCATCTACTCTCACTAGCTCTGTCTCTGTCTCTGTCTCTGTCTCTGTCTCTTTCGGCTTCTCTTCTTCCTCAAAGACATTCACTTCCTCTACCCTTTTACTCTCCTTTTCTGTGTTTGTATCTGTCTCGATCTCATTCTCATTTTCATGTCTTATTTCTTCTTCCTCTTCTTTGGCATTATTTGATACGACAGATTCACTGACGTTTCCTTCGATAGCTTCTCGCTGCTGCTGATAATCTGTAGTTATATCCTTATGATCAAGGAACTGACTTTCATGTGCTTTCTCAAAAGATTCCGCGGGATGATTAATAGCAAGTGCAGCGTTCTCCGAGGTATTGTTAAGTTCAATCGTGGATGTGGTCTGTTCAAAAGTCGGAGCGGCTTCAAAATCAGCCCAGTCGTCTTCAGTATCATCCGTCCAATCCATTCTTGAATGCTCTAAGTGTTGTTGATCGCAGGTCGATTAAATACTAGAGAATATCGTTGTGTTGGTCTTGTGATCTTCGTTGAATGAAAACCGTGCGAAACGGAGAAACTGTGCGATTAGCATGAAAACTTTCTGCGCACATTTCGTTATTTGAAAGAGAATAATGACGAACAACAATATACGATCAACGATATACAAATTCTTTGATGATTACATCGCCATAGACTTATCCCTGCTTCATTATTGAGAGGGGGAGTGAGTGTGGCGAATAGAGGGTTTCGGGAACATGAGATATACTAACGAACTAACTACATGAACCAGCACGACAGACAATACAAGAGGAGATCAAGGGAGGGATGAAGAGGAGCAGTGGGGGAAGGGGGGACTAATTAAAAAGATTTCACTATTCGTTATCTCATCGTCGTCGGATGTCTAGCCGTGGATTCGCTTCAGAGCCTTCATCGCAGTTTCATCGCCTCGACGAGCAGCTTGTACATACCAACGAATCGCTTCTCTCGTCTCCTTCGGAACACCAACACCTTCTTCATAGCACATGGCGAGTTTCACTTGTCCTGCGGTGTGCCCTTGCTCCGCACTGCTGCGAATTAGCTGCACAGCCTTCTCTGCATCGGATGGGACTCCCATGCCGTTTAGGTAGCACAAACCAAGATTATACATCGCTACCGCATACCCCTTTTCTGAGGAAGACTTATAAAGCCGCACGGCCTCAGGGAGATCTTTCTTCACTCCAATACCACATTGATAGCAAAAGCCAAGATTATTCTCCGCAGAGGCTTGACCCTGCTCCACTGATAACTTGTACCAGCGCACTGCCTCCGCGTAATTCACCTCCACACCTTGTCCGTACTGATAACAGTATCCGAGGTTATTCTGAGCGGTCGCGTGGCCTTGCTCTGCCGATAATCGATAGTAATACACTGCTTTCGAGTAATCTTTCGGGACACCGTGTCCTCTCTTATAACAATGACCCAAACTGTTTTGACCAAAGGAACATCCTTGGCTTGCAGAGAGTTCATACAGTCTAACAGCCTCAGCTAGGTTCTTCTCACAGCCCTGACCGTACTGATAGCAATAGCCGAGGTTATTCTGAGCCGTTGAGTGACCTTGGTCGGCAGAACGCTTGTATAAGCGAACTGCTTCTTGTAGGTCTTTCTGCACGCCATAGCCGTGCTGGTAGCAGTAGCCCAAGTTATTGAGAGATGTGGCATGATTTTGATCTGCTCCAAGGCCGTAGAGACGAACCGCCTCGTAACGATCTTCTTTCACTCCTTGTCCGTGCTTATAGCAGTATCCCAAATTACTCAAAGCCGCAGCATATCCTTGGTCAGCGGACATCTGATAGTATTTGACAGCTAACTCGTCGTTCTTCTCGATGCCAACTCCTTGCTCGTAGCACAATCCGGCAATATACTGATAGAACTTCCTCGACGAATCGTTCTCGTTATCAGCCCTCTGAAGGATCGAAGGATAGATTCGAAGAGCGATTTCATTCGCCTTCTTCACGTCTTTCGGCATGCCAGAGCCGTAGCACAGCATTCCCATAAGAAAGCCAAGTGCTAATAAATCTTCTCGTGCAGCTAAATCCTCGAGCTTCGTCTGGGACTCCTTCTTACCACAAGAACCAGCATCATAAAACAATTGTGCGATGTATTTCGAATGAGTGTATTCGGCATCGTCGACAGCGATGGACTCCACTGACTGCGTCCTTAAATCAACATCGTTAGACTTGAGAGCGACAGAATCAATAGACTTGGATTTGTCCACAATGATGCCACGTGGAGCATTTGAGTCAAACGAATCTAATGTTCTGGTTTGATTGACTTCAAGGTAATTATGAGTGGTGGTGGAGAGCAAGACTACCTTGGCCTCTGCTGCGGTAGTGCTAACCTCAGGTTCCTCAGCAGGAGAGTCATGAGACTTACTCAGACTCAAAGAGGCCTTGGAATCGATCGAAGCTGTGTGATCGATCGCGATTCCGACGCTCTTCATGTCAAGAGGCGTTGACTCGCTCTTTTTGTCTAAAGGGGGGTTGGGAGGCATGGTAACACTCCCGAGGTCTGACTGATCGTTTGAATCAGCTTCCACCTCTAACGTGGGTTCAAAGATTCCTTGCAAGCCTCGTCTGTCAATACTCATCGACTTTGAGATGCTCATAGAGGCTCTGTTATCACTACGAGAGCGATCGAATGACTTGGACTTGTCGAAGGTGTCGTACGATCTATCCATGTTCTTCTCAAATTTGTCGTATAATTTCACGAAGACAGAAGGATTGGTATTAGCATCACCGTGGTCAAGAGAGCGATCAAAGGTTTTGTCGTAATTTCGATCATTATTAGAGGAAGTGACGAGACCTTTCTCATAGGACTCAATAATGGTGGCGATCTTATTCGCCTTCACAGGAGACAGGTCACCGGCATCACGAGAAAAGGACAAGTCGTTCGTATCATTCCCCATGTCGTACATGGACTCGGCATTGTCGTTTCCTCCGCTGCGCTGGTAGAAGGATTTCCTCGCATTGAAGCTGGAAGTGCCAGCAGCCTCTTCTGCCAGTGGCGCATTAGACTTTGACCCTTCTTCAGCAGTTAATGCTGACGTGAGACTTTCAGCTTGGTGAACTCGCTCGAGGATAAGGACGATGTGGGTGAAGGCTGGACGGTCGAGAGGGTTAGTGGCCCAGGCTCTCTCGACGAGGGATCTTAACTCTAGCGCCAAAGAATTTCCTTGATTGTCTGCGTGATTTTGCGCGAATAACAACGGCCTGTTATTGTCAGACTTCTGTAACTTGTTCATGATGTTGCGGAAGGTGAGCCCTGGGAAGGGAGGTGCGTGGGTTAGAACCTCATTGAGCAGGATACCGAACGCATAGACATCAGTATAGATATTATACTCCACGGCATCTTTGCTTCCATGTAGGACCACTTCAGGTGCCAGGTACGCGGGGTAAGTTTTCTGTGCGTTTAAGTTCACTCCTGTGCCTGTGATAGAGGCTCTGACAGAGGCGCCGCTAAGAAGTGAGGTCAAGTCTTGCTTGTTCATAGCAAACGAGAAGTCACAAATCTTTGCAGTGCCATTACTAGTAATGAGGATATTGGTGGATTTGATGTTGCGGTGGAGGACGTTGACCGAGTGCAGGTATTCGATGGCTCTGGCACAGTCAATGATGATCTCTAACTTCTTCCGATAATTCGTCTTGAACAAATCTAACTTCTCGTTCTCATCGCGGGCATAGAGAGCTGAATAAAGCGAGCAGTAGACCTTCTCGAAGACGAAGAAGTAAGGTGTGGACTTCGTCTGAGCGCCGAAGTACTTCACGATGTTTTCGTGCTTCAAGAGCTGTAACTTCGCGATCTCCTTGCGAATGAGCAGTTGGCGATCAGCTGGGATCACAGCATCTCGTAGATATTTAACAGCAACCTCAGCACCGAACAGCTGTCCTTTGAACACAATACCGAATTTTCCCTCGCCAATCTTCTGTACGTGAGTGCGATCACACTCGAGAGAGGCGATGTCCACTGCACTCGAATCCTCGTCAATATTCCCATTATAGCTATCAAAATCAGTATCAATCGTCAAAATCTTTTGCCGTATCTGTTCGATTTCGCTGGCACTGACGTTTCTATCGGTTGGAAGAGATTCCACGACTTTCGCCTCTTGAGACTCGAGACCTCCTAGGACAGCCTTTGAGTGATCTGTCTTTAAACCTTCTAAAACTTTATGATGATGCAAATCGTCTTCTTTTTTATCTTGTGCGTCCTCCAGTAGAATGGTGTGGTTGTCAGTCTTCGCGACTGTGAAGCTAGCAGAAAACTCCGCGACCTTCAAATTCAAGTCATGAAAGCGCTCTAAATCAATATTACTTGAATAACTCTTGAGTAGGTACTGAGTCTCGCTGAATCTCGTTACGAAGGCGAGAATCTCCTTTAGAAGGAAGAGGAAGGATTGAAGGATATGACGCTCAAGGAGGCTTGCTAAGGTCTTTTCGCTCAGGTTAGTTAAAGAGTCTTGAAAAGTCTTCACTCGATCACTTAATCGACGAGATTTATTCGGATACAACTTCGCAGTCTTGACAACATTCTCGATTGCAGTGATCGTATCCAACGAAAGATCCACAACGTTTTTACTCGGAGTTGAGGACATACTTCGTATTAAGCTCTCTCTCACAAATCAATCTAATAGAGGCAAAACTTGTTTCAATGTGACACTAACGAGGAAAGAGCTGGGACGTCGAGTAAGGACCAAAGACTCTTATTATCTTTCACTTATTAGCTGTTGCTGGGTCTCTCACTAACTGTCTCTCTGCTGTCTCGCCTAACGTTCACCCGAAAACACGAAAACTCCAAAAATCACACTGCGAGGCCAAATTAAAAGATCGGGGAATTGTGCAATAGCGATATATAAGGGTGGAAGTTTGGATCGATTGAAGTATATGGAGCAAGAGAAAGAGCAAGAGAAAGAGAATTTGATTCAAATTTGTCGAGGAAATGGGAATCTTGATGAAGTTAGAAAGATCTTATCTCGGCATCCTTCCTTAATAAGTGAGGTATGTTCCTAATTCCATCTTAACCTTTCTCTTAAAGGTTGCATAGGCTTTAGATAGTGACGGATGGGCTCTTATCATATACGCTTCCCGTTATAACCATATAAAATTAATGGAACATCTATTGGCTTCCCCCGAAGTCAATGTAAATCACCAAGACAACGTAAGATAACTCATACCTGAATTTTATTGTTACTTCATTGACGCGCCAATAGGATGGTTATACCGCTCTTCAATGGGCATCCTATCGAGGATATGCAGAGATAGTACAGCTTTTGTTATTTCACCCTAATATAGATGTTAACATTCAAAACAAGGTCAGTGGGCGTGACGACATTCTCTGCCCCTGTTAACCCCTTACCAATCATAGCTTGGCGCTACTGCTCTCCACAGAGCAACCTATTATGGTCGAGTACAAATCATCAGACTCTTGTTATCGAATGGTAACATCGATGTCTCCCTGAAAAGTATTGTAAGTGACGTCGCTCTCCCCGTCTCTATGTGGTGTGACAGTTCTTTGTTTGTTCTCTTTAGAAAGGGCGAACGGCAAGTGAAGTTTGCTGTGAATGGGAAAAAGCGAATCAATCAGTCAAACCAGTGATCGTCGAGCTATTGCAGGTCGGTCTGTCTGTCTCATAGTGTCAAAGGGATTATGTAATATCATAACATCATATAGAATCATGCGACGAGTCTTCCCTCCGCACCGCCTTTACCTCATCCAGCAACTAACCTTCCTGTGATTCCAGCCGTGCCATCGTTAGAAGTGAGGAGGGATGACGTTGATTGGGAAGTGAAGATCGAGGAGGTGCGACGATGTCGAGAACTAAAGTTCCCTTCGACATTGCAGCTTTCCTTCGTTTGTCTCAAGTTGCTTATGATAAGAGATGAAGTAGCCCAAGCAAGATCATGCAAGGACTATAAAAGAGTCTCTGTGTTGGGAGAACAGAAGAAGCTGTGGACGATGTGGCAGGAGAGGTTATTGCGAATGACAGAGAAGCTGGTTCCCATCCAACTGTCAAGTGAAGCTGCTTTCAATACAGCGAAGGGATTCTTCTTAGAGCAGTTAGAGGCTCACTTTGGTCTCTGTCTGGAGAATTGCGAGGATGAGAAGGTGTTAGAGGGCATCGATACTTTCAAAGAACAAATAGAAGTCTGGCAAGAAGGAGGAGATCGAGAAGGATCTATGAAGAAGCCTGCGATCGCGAGAGAGCCTTCAAAGTTTGCGTTGATGAGAGAACCTTCAAAGTCTGCTGCGATAGTGAGAGAGCCTTCGAGACGTGTTAGTGTAATGGATCCTACTCCCTTCAGCACTCTGTCGTTGGTTGATGCTTTCCCTCTCCCTCCTAACAAAGCCACACACGTCTTTCTCACGCACACGTGGAAGAAGGATGGCGAAGGAAGAGACAATCACCAGAGAGTTCAGAGGGTTAACGATGCATTGAAGACTCGAGGTCTTGTGACGTGGTTTGACTCAGAGCAAATGACAGGACAGATTCGCCAAGCCATGACAGATGCGCTCTACTCCACTTGCTGTTTGCTCGTCTTCATCACTCGTGAGTATGAGAACAAAGTAAATATGTCAGAGAAGACGGATAACTGCTACTACGAGTTCAATGTCGCTGCTAACTGCCACCTCGCTGATGCGCGCATTCCTGTCGTCATGGAGAAGAGCATGTCGAATCCGTCACGCTGGGAGATCGGTCGACTGAAAGCGGAGATCGGAGATGAATTGTTCGTCGATCTGAGTAGTGATGAGGAGGAGGTCTTCGAACAGAGATGTGATGAGCTGGTGGAGAGAGTTATGGGACTATTGAAAGCGAGGTATGAAGGATTGTATTGAAGAGTAAGTGTTGATGTCATTGTAGTTTGACATGATAAAGTGAGGCAGGCCTACATACAGTTTGTAGGGACTTAGTTAAAGTTATCTTATTTCCACGACATCTCTTTTCTACTTTGAATTCGTATTATGCAGAACAAATGATTAATTTCCATTTTGATCCCACTATAGAGCGTCATTGTTCCTAACCCTAACCCTTTCATTCGCTATTCCCTATACTGCCTTCATTAACTCTTAACGTAAAATATCGGCGTAATAGTACGGTATCCATAGTAACTCCGTGAAGTTACGTTGACGGTGCTCTCTGTCAGTTGTGAGAAGATTAACAGAGACAGACAGACAATGCTCTCCTTGAGCCAAACACACAACGATCGGCGACTCATTCGAGTAATGCTCTATAGGATCCTCTATTAACTGTTTTGATGAAATCTCTGATAGGTTCTGGTGGCACCGATAGGAAATAATTCCTTATTCGCTGATCAATTTCAGATCGTGTCCAGTCTAAAGTCCATTCCCTTCTATGAATTGAATCGACCTCTGACTTCCAAAGCCTCTCCTTTCAAGTTTTTAAATTGGAAAGACGGAGAGTTGTTGTTCGAGTATTTAAGATATGATCGATCGTCAGCTGGTCCAGGAGATCTCGACGACTTCCAAGTAAGTCAATATCCTGTGAAAATAACAGCCACTGAAAGGCATTTCTCTTGTAGAGCTCAAAAAAGATTTGGATGGTGATGGGCTTGATTAATTTCCCGGAGCTGATTGTGAATGTTAAGACAGTGTCTGAGGAGATCGATCACTTCACACGGTTAGTGAGAGTCATTCTATCTCTCTCTTCGCCTCACCCGCCCTCTCTCTAGACGTTACGGTCATATCGGATTGAAGAGAATCTTCGTGTTTAACTACAATTTCGATGTGCAGCCGTCGTTGCAGCTCAAGCCGCTGAGGAATGACCCTGACTCACTCATCATCTTCCCACCAGAAGGCGCCTGTGAGGGAGGGAGCATGATCGTTGTCCACTTTAAAGAAGTGATGTGTCACGCTACAGTGAAGCTGATCAATGTTTTTGAGCGGCTAATGGAGCAGTGTGAAGACGGGAGATCGCGTGGCATCCTCCCCAGTGAAGTACCGCTGCACACCGTGTATGACGACCGCGAAGACATCGGTCAGGTGAAAGAAACCCCACAATCAGCAGGATTAATCGCTGCATCATCTTCCAATCGCAATAAAACGAAGGCATACAAGAAGAAGCCGTCAGGACGATTGCATAAATACATGGCAGATCTGTCGATGCAAGTATGCTCTCCCCTCGATGCCATCGACCACTATATCGCCGCCATCGTAGAACTAAGATCTACCGCAGACTCATTATGGCTAGCTGGAGCATTAGATGGCTATTCTTCTGTGGTGCTAATGCTCAGGGAGAGACAGTTCAACCTCGATGAGATCATCGGTAAAGATCTCAAGTCGGTCACCCTCCCTACCTTGCCCGAGACAGATGAACCTCTCCCCGAGATCGATCGAGTTTACGCGTTAGCTGAAGAGAGAATGTCTGAGGCGATATCTATCTACTCCTCCTCTGTGGTGTTGAGAATCTTAGAGGTAGAGGCGACGCTCAGACTGGCTCGCATCTTTGAGAAGGCCAACTTCTTCTACGAGAAAGAGCAAAAGATCGTTGACTATGTGATGAAGGCCGCATCGATCCCTGGGCTCAACTCGCAGCAGCAAATCGAGGTGACGTTAGAGGGAGCTCTCATCTGTCATCGCCTCGGATTAATGAGGAAGTACTCCCTCTTCCTGTACATCGCAGCGCTGATGACGGCGGAAAGTGGCAATTACGAAATGGCAGATGCGCTGGTAAGAGACTTCTACTAATCAAACTTCAAATAGCTGATGACGTGTGAATGGTAGTTGATGGAGACTTTCTTGCGACTGACAGATGAAGAAAAAGACAGAGGAGAGGGTGCAGCGACTTCATCCGCCTCTCTTTGTAGTGCATGGAGTGCGGTGAAGTCAGCAGTCTTCACTAACGGAGTTATTCTCGCACAAGAAACAAATAATTCGTCATCTTCTGCCACGTAAGCCGGTCTTATCGTCTATCGTGTGCTTTCTTCACATGTGTTACAGGTTTCTGTCGGGACTGCTGCAGTTAGTATGTCAGGCGGAGCTCAGACAGAGCATTCAGAACTCTCGTTTGTCAAAGTATACGAACAAGCTGTTAGGTCTGGAGGCCTTCGCGAGAAGGAATAAGATCACTAACTGGAGCTCGGTGTCCGCGAACCCCTCCACAGGCCTCACTGAGGAATCTCTGAAACGATTGCAGCACAAGGACTTGCTGCATCAGAGCTTCACCTCTGAACACCTGTCTAAGAGGAACGTCCCATCTCTTCAAGCGCCGTTTGTTGTGCCCAGTGGAAAGGCGAGGTCAGTGAACTCGGACCTGACGACGTTGGCTGGGGGTTTGAAGGGCAGTATTCGCACTGGCTTCAATGAAGGCGGGGGCAGTGGCAATAACAGTCAAACAGGGAGTGCGAAGCTCTCGAACCCGATGGCCAGTCCAAAGACTACCTCATCTGCTTTCCCGCCTTCTAGTGAGAAGCCTCCCAATCCTCCTGGGACTCCTGTCATCACTCATCATCGAGCACAGTCAGAGAAGCTGACACCGACACATGGCTTGCCCTCTGCCCCTAACAGCATCGTGCGTCGCAGTAGTCTTCAAGAGTTCTCATCTGCACATCCTCTACAAGAAAACAACGATTTTGCCACACATCTCAGCGATCTGACGTCAGCCGCCGAGAATGCTCTCAAGCATGGCCTAAGAAGCATCTCAGTGCCCAGCCTCCCTCACAAGCTATCGAATCTTCTGACGAAGGACAGTGACAATCAAGAGAGCAAAGAGACTGCCTCTAATGCCCAGTACCCGGTCACAGGCGGGAAGAAGAGACCGCATTCACTGCGCCGCCACGTCTTAGGCTCTCCTAACGCTGTGAGTTACTCGACACCGACGAAAGCACACAAACTATTCAATGACAAGTTCCTCAAATCTCTGATGGAGTCAAATATCTTTGACTCTAACTTCACTCAGAGTGGTGGAGGGAATGGAGCGAACGATGACGAGGCGTTGACGATGACGCCAGGAGGTTCGAATAACACAGGCAACGTCACTGTGCCGAACCTTGCAGCCCCTCGCACGACTATCCACATGATAGACCTGGAACAAGCGAAGGACATCTTTCAGTCGCTCAGTCAGGCTCTGTCTGCGTCATCGTTGCTTCCTATCGACCAGCAAGAGATCGCGTTGAACCTCTTCTATCAGATCGCTGAACGAGTAGAGAAGGTAGAGGAGATCGCCCTCCCTGTCTCCTTCGTCAGAGCCTCTCCCCTTCTCCTGCCACATCCTCTACAGCCCATTCCTCTCAAGGTGGAGGAGTTTACTCTCTTCAAGGGCTTCTCCTCCTTCGTGGAGCGACAGACGTCACTCTTCACGCAACACCAGCAACGTCAGGCAGCTGGTGGCGCTGCGACGTCAGCCAATGATTCTCCTGCCTCTGCCACCACGTCAACATTTCGCTTCATCGTCGATCCCTTCAGCAAGCGCAAAGAGAAGAAATCGAATGACGTGGAGGAGGTTTATTGGAACGAGGACTCGATCTGCTACCTACGTGTTCACTTCAAGAACGCTCTGTCGATACCCATTCACCTGACGTCACTCTCACCAGTGCTCAGTGGTGTAAAGCATGTCGTGTATCCGATCTCAGCGGATATCCCGCCTGAGTCAGAGCTCTTCGAGGTCTTCCTGCCTGTGCACTGTCTCGAGCGAGGAACGATCGTCATCGACGCGGTGCGCCTTAAGGTAGGGAACTTCCAGCAGGACATCCCTCTCAATGCGAAGGGCTTTCCAGTTCGATCGTCAGAGGTGTCTGGAGGAAATAAGACAGCTGTGGTGGCGCTGACATCGGACGGCTCTGACTCATCGCCTCCTTCGCCTCTGTCACAGGTCATCGACACCAACACAGTGAAGGTAGTGGCGGAGCACCTCTCTGTGCAGTGCTACACCTCATGGGATGCGTCATCGCTGATCTGTGCGCAAGGTCCTACCTCCAATCACCTTCACACTCTGACGTCATACCTGTCCATCAATAGCGGTGAAGTGCGTCAGGAGAAGCTCTGGTTGCGACTCTCCACTCTCTCCTCTCCCACTGACGTCAGAGTCTTTCAAGTCATCGTGCACGAGTATGAGAAGATGACGATGACTCGTCGCAGCTATCTCCTCAAAGACTTCCTCGCCACGTCATCGTCGACGGCGAGTGCTGGCTTCTGCCAGGTGACGCACTGCATCATCCAGAACCTCACCGTCATCGCTCTACCTCGCAGTAAAGACTGCAGTGCTGGCAAGACAGCTGAGTCAGAGGCGATGGACTGGGTTGAGGTCGCCTTTGACGTGGTCGCTAAACCTGGCGTCACTTCCTTCGACTTCGACATAAATACGATCGTACTGTCCCAACATCTGTACGACTCTCTGTCGAGCTACGTGGCAGCGGGAATGCCACCTGAGCTACCAATAGAGAGCAGTGACGTGTCTATGTCGTGGTTGCGGGACTACTATAGCGAGAGTGCGAAGATCTCAGACTTGAAGTCTCTCTTTCGTCGGAAGTTAGTGCTACACGTCACTCTCCGCTCCCTCGCTGGCGTCAGCTGCTCGAATATGCAACTGATCCACTTGTCCTCATCCGTGACGTCAGAGGATGACCTGCTCTTACGTCGCTTGCTACTGCAGCAGTGGCAGGGCGGGCAGAGGGGCAGGCAACGCCTCCTCTCGATACAAACGATCAATGCCACGTTGATGTCAGACGGATTACCAAGCGAGAGAGACAATGACGTAAGGACTGTTTCTTATCTTCCGCCTCCAACGACGATGATCTTCAGTCAGCGGATTAGAATTCTATTTCAGGTAATGCCACGTCACCTACCTCTCTCTCCTCCTCCTTACAACATCCCCTCGATGCAATAGATCAGGAATCAGTCCCCCTCACCGCACCTCATCGGCACCTCCTTAGAGGGGATGAGACAGCAATGTGGACAGCTACGTCAGATCTCCACTCCCTCCTCCACCTCCTCGCTCATCTTCCAGATTGAGGAGGTGGTGCAGAGCAACTTCTCTCTCGTTGTACCTGCCAGCACTGTCATACAACTCGTCATTGAATACCCACAGCACCTCCTCCGCCACTACTTGAAGGAGTTGGCCGACAAACAAGCAGTGGTTTCTGCTCTGACGCAGGTGCCTCTCTTCTGGCTCAGCTGTGACGAGCAGAAGGTCACTCGCGCTATAATAGTCGACGAGGTGCGCAAAGAGGTGAGCTGGCAGGTGGCGTCAGCGTCGTCAGCAGCCAGTGATAGTCTTCGCTTCGGACGGCTGGAGCTCGCGGGCTCGGGTGACGTCACTGGCTTCGTGAACCTGGGCTTTGAGTCTGACCTGCCCAAGCCTGTGACGTCATCCTCTTCTAAGGGAGTGAGAAGACCTCCTGTCACTGACGCCAGCGATGCTCCGACCTTATCTGAGGTCGGGAAACTACTGCGACGATATCCCTTCATAGACACGTCAGCCACTGTCTCCATCGCCTCGTCACCCGCCCAACACCTCTCACTGCAACAACCCAGCACCTCCTCCTCCTTCACTGTGAGTGTCTTGCAGAAGATCGACGTCAGCCTCGTCCTTCAATGTGACGAGGGCATGGGCAGGGGTGGGCAGCTGGAGCTCTGTCTGCTGCTGACTGACCTGTTAGACGACGAGCACTTCGCACAGCTCAAGTCTGACATCGACAAACAGCTCAACCTAGAGGACGACGATGACGTCGGTGGTGAGAGGAGAGGAGGAGTCGGGAATGTGGAGGAAGGACACCGTGACGACGTCCCGCCACATCGCTCAGAGGAAGAAGAAGACGCGCCGGTCACCTGCACTACCTCTCCACCTCTCTCTTACCTCATCAATGGCAAGTTTCACTGTAAGTATGCTCTGACGTCAGCGTCGTCAATTAAGCATCGCGTCAATGTCACTTTCCTCAACTCTTCGAGATACTCGCTGTTCGTCTTCTTCCGCCTTCTCTCACCCAACGACACAGAGAGCGCCAGAGTGACGTCAGCTTGGTGGTCTTGTGAAAGTCCCATCAACTTCATCGTCATCACTCCCTCATAGATCGCTTCATACCTTCATAGCTTAATAATAGTATCATATTAGGAGAGAGAAGGGGTGTTGATAGTAGTGTAAATTTATGAGAATCTTTTGTTGGTAGAGAGACCAAGGAGTGTGAGGAGGTGGACCAGGTAGTGAGGTAGTGAGGGGGTGCGTCACACTAAAAAGAAAATCTCTCATATAGTACCCTATATATCGTATCATACACTACAAACAAAATACAGTAATTACAATACAATACAACCATACAACAGAGACAGATCTTACCACAACAGCGAGACTCTCATTAGACACACAGACTCTTTGATTCGCAGAGAAGAGAGCAGATAAGATTGTATTATAAGTCAGAACAGAACGATGACATCATACCTTCTACCTGCTTCCCCACTCCAGACTTTGACCGCTGTCCTCCTGATAATAGCTGCAATAGTGTTGTTAGGCTATCTCTGGGCTGTCTTCAAGTTCTACTACTATAACCTCAGCGCCGTGCTGAAGGAGAGCGGTTTCTACTGCGGTCAAGTCAGACACACGCGACTGAAGGGAGGCGCCGTCCACCACCTGCAATACCCGATCTTCTTCTCATACCTAGACCTGGACGAGATCAAGCAGCTAGAGCGAGTGACGGGTGGTGGTTGTCTCTGGCCGCTCTTCAGCACTAACCGCCCTCTGACGTCATTCTGCAGCTTCGACGAGTCACAGCACCTGAAAGACCATGCCAGCAGAGACAAGACCTTCCTTCAGCGAGTACAGAGCTTCTTGTCAGAGAAGTCCGAGGGGAAGATCTCCTACAAACACGTCAGACTTCTCACACACCTGACGTACTTCGGCTACTGCTTCAACCCCATCAGCGTCTACTACCTCTTCGACCAGCGCGACTCCCTCGAGGGAGTGATCGCAGAGGTGTCAAACACGCCGTGGATTGAGATGCACTCATACGCACTGCACGAGACAGTGAAGGGAGTGACGATCGAACGACAGAAGGATGACGTCAGTGGCGATGTCTCTGGTCTGAAGGCGACGTGGAAGAAGGAGTTCCACGTGTCTCCTTTCATGGAGATGGATTACCTCTACTGCTTCAACTTCAACACACCTCAGAGAGACAGGCTGACGTGTTCTTCGAAGATGTTGAAGGCGAGCAGTGGTGACGTGTGGTTCACTGCGTCCTTCGAGCTGACGAAGCTTCCCTTCACTCCTGCGAACATCCTCTACGTGTTGGTCTTCTACCCGCTGCACACGAGACTCATCCAAGTGCTCATACACATCGAGGCAGTGAAGCTCTTCTGGAAGGGAGTGCCGACCTTTGACCACCCTGACGGCACTGACGTAGACTTTGGCTTTGGAATCACGGGAAAGAGGCTCGGTGCAGTGCTGTGGTACGTCATCCAACCCTTCTACTGGCTCAGCTCGCTGTTCATACGATCGCAGAAGAAGAAGAAGACACAGTGATTGTGATGTGACGTCATCGATAGTTACATGAGTTACATCACTGATGACGTGTCGATTGTCGTTGTTGTTGTTGTGATCTACTTACAGTATATACCCGCTGCGATGTAAAATAATAATAAGATCTATTCTAAGGCGAGAACTCGTCTGGCTCTCGATAAGCCGCGCTCTCTGAGGGCAGGGCCACGATGCTGCCCTCGCCCCCTGTGAAAGAAGGAGGTGCGGCATCGAGGAAGCTGAGAGAGGCACTCGACGCCTTCATCCTCTGCCAGATGCTCTGACGACATTCCTGCAACTGTAACTTCACACGCACTCCGAAGGAGGTGATGGAGGCGGTGAGGAAGTGATTGAGATAGGCTCTGACGCAGTCTCTGACGATTCTCTCGCCCAGACAGGGCAGGTGCACGATGAAGGAGAACTCTCTTTCAAGACCTTTCGCTGCGGCGAAGATCTCTTGTCCGGGCATGAGCAGCGCCTCCTGCACTGTGATCTCCGCCATGTCAGACAAGATGTCAGCGCAGCGAGAGATCAGCAACTCATACACGTCATGCTCGAAGTACGAATACAGCAGCTCCAGTCGAGTGACGATCTCCGCTGTCGTCATCGAGGAGGAGGTATGAGGAGGTGGAGGAGGCGTCTCTGCCCTCGCTTTGTTGCTGTGCTTCGAGGAGGACGGCGGTGACGTCATCTTGCTGCTGTCAGTTGTGACGTCAGAGGCTGCGGACGGTTTCTGCGGGGTGTGAGGTCCTGAGGAAGGAGGTGTGTTGGGCGAGGAGGTGAAGAGGCTCTTGAGCCAGAAGGAGTACTGGCCGTACCTCTGACGTTGCGCGGTCTTCTGCTCGTCGTAATCGTTCTTCAACAAGCATTTGAAGGTGAAGAGGAAGTTGTGCAGGCACTGACGCATGTCCTCGGTGGTGTTGAGGTAGATGACGGAGAAGGGCTGTATGTCACAGCCCTCGAACACGTCAGCGACATCGATGAGCTCCTTCGTCATCAGCGTCCAGAGAATGTCGTAGGACTCCGCCAGACAGTGCGCTGACGTCATCGACGTCGCATCCACGTCTTCGTTGCTGATGGTGTCGATGACGTTGTCCAGGCGGTCGATGCCTCGCAGAGTGTCGGAGTAGGATTGGAAGTGACGTGTCTTCTCCACCAGCTGCTGGGAGAAGTTGAGGAGAAGTCTGACGTAGCTCAATAACAGCTTGTCTGACATCTTCTCCATGATCGGCGCGAAGATCCTCTCGTGAAGGTCGTGTAGTGTCGGGTCCACGAGACTCTTGAGCTTCTTGAGGAGGAAGTCGTAGATGACGCGTTCTGTCTGCATCAGCTGTGGTAGTGACGTCTTCACACTGTCCTCGTACTTCGAAGTCATCTCGCTGACGTAGAGCGACAGTTTCTTGTGAGTGCTCGTTATGATGGGTTGGATGAGGGCGTTGACGATGTCGTTCACTTCGCTCATAACGATGATGCTGTCTTGCTGAGGATGTGTCGATGACGTGGCGACGAAGGAGAAGGGACTGGTTGACGTCACTCCCTCACCCGGCGCCACTGACAGATTCCTCGATGACGACCGTCTCTTCGACGTCTGTTGTCGTTTGAGCTGCTGGTGGTGTGTTTGGATGTACTCGTCGACGATCTCCCGACGGAGAATTCTCTTCGTCAGCTCACACAGCTGCTCCAGCTCTGACGTCACCACCTCACATAGACCGTAGTAGCCGTAGGATGCCTTCGTCGCCTTGAGAGCGCGTTGGAAGGCTGCGAGGTAGTAGATGTCTCTCGTCGGGTGCGCTGACGTCTTCTTACACGCGTTCAGAAAGATTTGAATCCACGCATCCTGCTCCTTCTCTGTCGCCATTCGGAAGCTCCAGACACGCTTGTTCTCTTCATTATGTACGAGTTGAATGCCGTAGATGCCGTAGTTGTGCTCGTCCTCGTCCGCTGTGAAGGTTCTGACGTTATAGCCGCAGCAGTCGATGGAGCCGCGACACCGACTCAGTGTGTTGTCGTCGTAGTACTTCAGGATGAAGTTGTCTGTCTTGTTATAGGCCACAAAGTATCGTCGTTTCCATGATTTGACGTTGTATCCAAGCTTGTAGAGGTATCCCTTCCTCAGAGGGCGGTGAGGCACAGGTGCCTGTAAGAGGTGGAAGCGACTCTCCTTCCAGATATTCTGTGATTTAATCTTTTCATTAATAATTTCTCGATACCAGAGCTTGAAATCTTTAAAGAATTGATCAGTAATCGCCTTCGTGATCTCTTGTATCCTTTGCTTGTCAATGTCATGTGATTGCTTTCCTCCCTACCACCAAACGATCAATCAAATCCTTCCCACATAAAGAAAGGTTATTGCTTACCATACTTTCGATTAATTACCCCACAAAGATCTTGTGGATGTCTGAGGAATGACGAGATATCTAACGATGTCTCCCTTACGACTGTGATGGAGATGAGATGGTGAGAGAAAGGCGGAAAAAAGCGCTTTTTCTTTTAAGGAATTGTTTTCCAGGTGAATTAAGCATTTGTCTAGTGCGGGAAGTCGCACAGTTTTTTGAAAACTTCTAACAGCAAAGAGACCTTAGAGCCTTTCCTCGCTCCTTCTGAGACTACTGGCACTCGATTGAGCTCTTATCTCGATCTATTTCAATCACTTTTTCTTTATTTGAAGATTTATTTTGTGTATCATGGCGGGAAAACCTCCTCCTCCGACGAGTAAAGCTCCTGTCTCGAGAGAAACCGTTGAAGTTGTTCGAAAGAAGATTTCTGCTCCAAGCGGTCCTCCTCCTGCTGGAATGATGACAAATTTTTCTGCTCCAAAATCTGTCAGTACCAATGATCGCCATCAATATAAACGCGGTGGTCGTCACGATGATGAGGACGAGGAGGAAGAAGAGGAAGACGACCGCGACTATTCTGATCGCCGACGCCCTTCCTCTGACTCGCGATCTCGAAATGACTCGAGAGACAGAGAGTACGTGGCTGAGTCTCGCTATCAAGACGATCACAGGAAGGGCAATGGCGTTGGTGTCGCTGAGTCGCGTCATCGCAGATCATCCGAATTCGAGGACCCAGAGGATGGAGGCAGACGCTACTACGAAGATGAGGAGGAAGTGGATGATCAGGAAGAGGATGAAGAGGAGGAGGAATACGAGGACCGTGATATCAGAGCAGGGAAGAGAGGCGGTGTGAAGGATGAGGGATCTGACGCGAGGCGTTTGAAGCCCACCTACGATGATCTACCATCACCTGTCAAAGCTGAGAACCTACCTGAGGCTCGCTATGCCCATAGCAAAGATGGTGGAGCCATTCCCGTAGCTACAGCACAGCCCTTGCTCAGCGCGAAGGAAGTGCACTCCTCCACGTACACACCGGCCAACTCTCAGAGCAAAGCCTCTGGCGGCGCCCAAGGGAAGCTGACTATCTACCACTTCCAGAGGTTGCTGTCGTCAACGTATCGTGAGTTGAAGAACTTCGTCATGAATCCAGCGCCTCCTGGAGTCATCGTCAGATGCTATATCGAGAGAAATCGTTCTGGCTCTTATCGCCTCGCACCGATGTACTCTCTGTGTGCTGACTTAGAAGGTAAGCATTCCTCTTTAAAGACTCATTTTATTAATTCCCGCTCTTCTCTTGATAGACGGCACCGGGAGAGAACTGATGGTGTGCAAGAAGATCATAAAGAGCAGAACCTCGCACTATGTCTTCTCTCTCAAGTCAGAGGATCTGTACCGCAAAAGAGAACAGCGCAGTCGTCTCTACCTCGGTAAACTGCGCGCAGTGTCCAACAACGACTACGTGTTGTATGACAATGGTATATGCGCAGCGCCTGAAGACCCCGACAGTCTTTTAGAGGCCTTGGAGTCAGACGACCACGACGGATCCTCTCGTCCGTCAGTCCGCGACACTGCCCTCGCGAAGAAGATGGAGCGAGATTTGAAGGAGCAACAAGAGAAATCAGGCGATGACGTGTCTCTCTATCGCAGAGAGCTCGCAGTGATTCATTTCAACAGCAAGACTCGTCCGTCACCTGCCGGCACTCGAGGGATGGAGGTCTGTGTGCCCATAGAGCCCAACCATAGCCCCGCTGTTGCAGAGAGCAAGTCGACTACCTCTTCCTCCTCTTCATCCAGTGTCTTCAACATTGTCAAACCCTTTGAGAGACTTCGATTAGCGCAGAAGCAGAATGTGATGTTCAGAAAGACCTGTCTGGTGATGCATGAGAAGACATCGCGGTATGACCCGCTTTCCTCTTGTCTCGTAGACTTTAGAGGAAGAGCTCACATGGCGTCAGTGAAGAATTTCCAGCTTCTCGTCTCAGATCCGATGAGCAACTACCCGACCAATCCCAGTGCTGCGCAAGAGATGTTGCTGCAGCATGACGCAGAGGCGGAGTTCATTCTCCAATTAGGAAAGGTTCGTCATTCGATCCCTGATGTAATATGCTTTTCTAAGTTCCTTCCTTATGTAGACTACTGACGAGTGTTTTAACATGGACTATCGGGCACCTCTCTCTCTTCTGCAATGCTTCGCCATCTGCATCGCCAGGTATGAGAGTGCTTCACTCCCTGTACTTCTCATGTTATTCCTTTCAATAGATTCGATGCGAAGTTGCAATGGTAGAAGTAGTAGACTTAGTAAGTAAATACAACACAGCATTGAGCCATCACTGGCATCAGCTCTCATTGCTACTTGATCTATTTACCTCGATTTCTTGTCACTCCTCGTAGAATTATTGTAAATAAGAAGCAGTCACCCTAAGTTTTATCCTATTCATTTGCTTAGATTAGATTAATAGCGATGATCAAAGCGCTCCTATGGAAAGGTCACTCTTTGTCTTTTTCTTTGTCAGTCTGTGATCTGACGCTACTCAAAGCTTTGTTTAACATCGCGTTCACTCGACTTTCCTTGCTAACAGCAATACCAGCGTCAGTGGAAAGAGTCCGCGTCTGACTTGATCTCTCCGTGTCATTCGAATGAGGGGCACTACCACTGCTTCGGAACATAGATGCCATGAACTTCATAGTGGATCCCTTTACTGATGATGATTGATGATGCGTACTTTCATCAAGTCCAACATCTGCAGAGCGCAGAACAGGGTCTGCGTCGCTTCCGCGACGCTGCCTCACGCCGTCGTCGGGACTCTTCGACGATTTTTCATAGAAAGCATCCTCTTCTCGAACAGGAGAGAGAGAAAATGACGATCTCCCGGATAGCCGTCGATTACCGCCAATGCTTGAACTTCCCGCACCAACCTCACCCTCATCACCAATCTTATGGAAAAAATCTTTAATTTTCCCACCGATGCGAGCGGCAGATTTGTAGGCTTTGTCTAAATCAATATCCGCTTGCAAATCACCTGCACCGCTACTACTGTTTGAAACCGCGCCGACACTCCCTCCTCCTCCTCCACCATGGGTGGAAGATGACTTTTCCTTCCCTTGGCCGAAGTGTTTGTTCTTAAACTCTAGGAACTTAGCCTTCGCCTCTCTACTCTTCGCGGTAAGCCAGCCGGTGTTATTGCCTTCATCAGCTTTGCTCTCAACGTAGATGGAATTCGATCGCTTGTTAAGGCGCGGAGCTGAATGCTGACGATTGACATGAATTACATCGTCATTTGTTAGTCCAGAGAAAGAACTTCTTCGAGCGATGTCCACTGAGTCCATGATCTTCGTTTGCATTCTATCCAGCACTCCATCAAGAATTACATCCACAGTAAGAGGGCGGAAATCGCCGATTGATAAACTGCGCACAACTTTCTTCTTCGTTGCAATTTCCTTCTTCTCAGAGGACAAGGATTGCGCATTTGAAGAACCTCGACTACGAGACTGTGATGCTGTTGCTCGTGAGGAAGGAATGGCGATCTTTCGCTTTTTCTGCTTGAGATAAAACTGATTCTCAATGCGCCGCTTCTCTTGAGCTGATAAAGCACGAACTGTAGGGAAAATAATGTCAGCGGATCGATCAGTGGCGTCTTTCAAATGCTGCATCCAACGCGCCTCCTTCAATTGATAAGAGTTTTCAGATATCTCTTTAACAGACTCTTCCGAGTTTTCTGAAGTCTCTGCCCTGTTTACAGCTACAGGCTTAGCACTGACAGGGGTGGAAGTGGTTGTGGACTTGACCGACGTGGTATTACTCGCACTCGTAAAATTGAAAGTTCGCGCCTTGTTCATTAACTTGTTTGTCGCGTCAATTAACTGCTTCGACGCAGGAACAGCCTCTGGATCACCTGGTGTACCTTCAACAGGAACAGGCACTGCAGTCGCAACTGGTGTCTTCGTCTCTGTGGCACGATTTGCAGGAACAGGTGAGGAAGGGCGCGAGCCACTTGGTTGATCCGTTGGCAGGAAGAGATCCTCCGTGCCTTCAGGCCACCAGTTGCGAGGCCAGATCAGTCGGAATTTGTGGGAATGAGGATGCACGATCTTCTTCTGAATGAACTTCTTGAGTTTCTTGACAATGAAGTCCGAGATCTGCGGAATGTCCTTCAATTTATATTTGTCACCACCTACCTCACTACGCACAGAGATACGTGTAGTCGGATTTTTTAAGAAAGAAAGGAAGGAGTAGGAGCGCTCGACACCAAAACGAATCCTGCCCGACAACTCAGATAAGTCAAGATAGAAGATAACCGGCACAGATGCATATCTATCTCTAGGCCAATTGATCCAGAGTTTTGTCGAGACAGTAAACTTCAAGCCAGAGCGGAATGCCATATCAGCTGTGCATGCAGCATAAAACTGATTATCCTCTGACCGATCTGCGGACGGTAGATGATTCTTCGGAACTTCTTCGTGCTGATCCTCGGCATCTTCATCCTCTGCTTCCTCCACAGAACCTTCAGATGCGCTATCATTGTCGTCTTCTTGATCTTTCTCAGCTGCGTCATCCTTATGCAGATCTTTTTCCTCTCTAAACGAAGAAGGCTTTCCTTCTCCGGACTTAGAACGCCTTGGTTTCTCTCCCTTGAGATCATTGTTCGACGCACCGCGCTTTTTCAGATGTGGACTCCACTTTACATTCAACAAGAGAGGTGGAAGCTCACCAAAGCTCACTTCTGTCACTTCGAACTTGTCGATGTAGGCAGGTCGCTCGTTCTTGCCTTTCTTATTCAACATTTGTGCTAACTTTGTGCAAAACCATTTATGGAAATACTGAGAGTTAGCGATGTCACGATATACTCTGCCTCCAAAGGCATTAAACCAAACACAAGTCTCTGTTCCAATCGCAGTGGCAAAAGATCTGGGAAGCTCCGGTAGGATGTACGGATTGCTTGCAGCGAGGCAGGCAGTGGCTTCTTGAAACATATCCAACTTTCCGAGATCTTCGAGGATGTGCAAGTGAGACAAATCTTCACTCACAACAAGTCCTTTATCACCTTCCATACTGCCATTCGTGTACGCGGCGACTGGAATGTTTAGACCAGTCGAAGCAGTGCGAGTTCCATTCACGATGTCGCGCGTCGTAGCGGAGATATTTTTCAATTGTGACTGGATTAACAAGCCTTCTAATACCTTCTGTAACGTCAGCTCGTAGCCTTTTGCTCCAGCCTGGAGCATCCTCTGCTTCATCACCTGCAGAGCGAGAGAAGCAGGAGACGGGATACCTGCTGAAGCAACACTCTCAACATCGGGTAATAGAGTGCTCTCTTCTCGAATCATCTGCACCAAAGAAGAAGCAGCGTTAGTTAATTGAGTCTTCATTCGCGCACAGACGGACTTGTTACTGTTCTGTATGCGATCGATGCCATCAGTGAGCTTGAGCAGCTGTGATTGAGTCTCCACAATCGACTTCAAGATTGTAAGCTGAACATCGGAGTGAATTCGAGGAATCATCAAATAGAACTCCTTTTGAATCTCGTAGAGCTTTTTCGTCTGGACTACGAGCATATCATCAGATGCTTTCAAGCGCTGTGCCCGCCTCTGATACGAGTCAGAAGTGCCCGTGGCATTGGAGGAGGGAGAAGCTTGGATCGGGGTATTACGGAGTTTGTCCTTTGCCTTTTCTCGCTCTTTAAGTCGATTTTCAAAAACATTTAAATGTTCTCTGAGTGTAGTGAAGTGTTTGTTGCCTTCAGCCGTTAACCGCTTCTCAATGATTGAGATTTCTTCTTGAATCTGATTCGAATAGTTGATCAACTCTTCTGAGATGATAGTAGAAAGATCTTCTTGGTCATTCGCCATGGAATCTAATGCGATTTGAAGCGTCTGCCACCAGTTGTTTGCGATCATGTCTTCCTTGCGGTCAAGTGACTGCGAAGACTTGTTCATATTATTCCTGGCGGTGTGAGACAACTTCGACACATCACGGGAGAAGGAAGAGAAGACCTTGCCTAAGTCATACAGAAAATTCGAGATAAGTTTCGTCTGCTTCGCGTGGTCTTTCAGCTGAGTCATCGCGTCTTGGAACTCTTTTTCCAGTTTGTTCACAGCCGAATACTCGATGATGGTCTTCATCTTTGCTTCAAGACTAGCATTCTCTTGCTCTTTGTTCAAGTGGATCCTCTCAAGAACTGATCCAATGTTTTTCAGGGGCGAATTCATCTCATCTAACACCTCGATAATCGAGTTTAGCCGACCAAGCTCTGACTTCGACAACTTCTGAGGAACGTAGTTACCGTGGATCTGCGTGGCGGAGGCCGATGACACAGTTAAAGGTGCGGCTTCATTCTCATTGGGTAGCTTCTCAATGGCTGGAGGAGAGTTCAAAGTATCTGAAGTATTTAGATTCTGCGTCTGATCCGACAAAAAGTGTACCGCGGCAACAAAGCAAAGGAACAACCCAAAAGCTATACCACTTAGAAAGGATAAAAAATTGACCACATTGAACAGTAGGGAAAGGATCATCGTGTTCTCGTCTAATACTATCGATCTGAGGCAATCAAAGCGACACCAGACAAGACAAGAAGATACACAACACACTAACTATAGACACTCTCTCCGTCAAGAGGATTTCAGTTCTTCACCTTTCACGTGAATCTTGAAAGGTCTCAGGGAAAAGATTTCACGCGATCCCAGCGGTCAAATGAATCAATTCTTTCAGTTCTTTGAGGTATCTATCTGTCCTCTCACAGAATTAACTCACGGGCTTTGCCACTTGGACACCTCATTCAACCCGAATTTTTAACAATTTTACGTTGCAATGAGTTATAGCGATAATAACTCCCTACATACCTATGTAATTAGCGAAGACCTTGATAGAACTTCTTAAAGTTTGTGCTGGCGCAGTAAGGACTATACTGTAATCAGACTGTATAAAGTGATTGAAAGAAAAAGAACAAACAAGCCGACACTGCAGTCTATATTCATTTTTATAGATTTCATAATTTTACGTTTTATTCATTCACCTTAGATCGAAGAAGAATGTCAATTTACAAGCTAACTCTCACGATTTCCTGCCTCTTTATCGCAATCTTAGCTTGCAATGGTCGGGGATGTGACTATTATTTCAAGGATCATGAAGATTTAGGTCTTAGTGTCTATTCAGGACATATTTTCGAATCTTTCGAAGTCTTTGACGTTGGAGTTGGAGTGCCAGTTCCATTACATTTTGTATATTCTGGAAACGAGTTAGTGAATTACGTGGAAGGATACAACTCAACCCATGCTCTGTTGACCCTTGGACTGGGAATGTTGTTGAACCACAACGAGAACCCCAGCAAGATCAACATCCGCAAATATCTCAGCGAAGATCCGCCTCTCCTGACCTTCCCGAGCAACCATGAGCCCTCCATTGACATCCGCTTCGAGTATTCAGCGTCAATTAGTCGGGGCGATCAGTTATTCGTGCACTATGGGGAGGAGTGGTTCGATGAGCGAGGCATGACGATGCTAGACACCACCAAACACCTCACCGACACTGACAACTCCTCTCCGAAGATCCCAGGTTGTATCAAGGAGTATGCTGCACTTCGTGAGGGTAAATTAGTGGCGAAGAGAGATGTAAGAGAGGGAGTGACGGTGGAGACTGTTCGAGCGATCTTCCTCCCTGCGACCTCCACACTAGTCAACTATCGCGGTCCCTTTGCTGACATCTTATGGTGGGTCAAGCACTTCCCTTCCTCTACTGCTTCAGTGACGGCAGCGGGTGACGCCACCGTGTCTGCTTCCTCGTCATCTACCCTAGACTTCAGCCACGCACTGCTGCTCAGTGGATATGGCGCCTTCTATGGCATGAGGACGGGAAAGGAGGGCGAATCAAGTAATGTGGAGGCTAGATGGGACTATGAGGTACCGGGTAGACTGACAAGTGAAGGATTACCACGATTGCTGAAGTTTGTTGCTACAAGGCCTATTCAGAAGGGTGAAGAGCTAATCGTAGGCAATGTGCAGTCAGACACCCACGATAACTCCTACTCGCGAAGAATAATGGTAAAATGATAAGACATATTGCTTTTTGGAGGGGGCGTTCAGTTAGACGTGATCAATTTTTATTTTTTCATATTTATTAATTTATCGAATACATTCATTCATTCTGACCTCTCTACTCTCTTTCCATACTTCTTCCGAGATCACATGAATACAGTCCCATTACCTATATTACCGAGTGTTTAGTGTGGTTTGGAAGTTATCAAACCTTCTCTCCTCTCATTATTGAGTCGAAAGAGGCGGATGTCATGCTTTGTCTGTCCTGTCACAGCTAACTCACTGAGAATCTCTCCAATCACCGAGACAAACTATCGTACAAAGAAAAAACGATCGAATTCAAAGGATATTCGATAACAATAGAGGTGCCTACCTTGAAGCCATGACCAGAGCATGGGGAGGCGAGGATGACGTCACTTATTGAAGGATGGAAGTCGATGAGACTAAAGAAATGACAGAATAAGTGATGTCAGATGAGGGTGAGAGAGGCGATGTGGTGTTCTTACAAGTGCTGGTCTGGCGTCATTGTATACATACACGTCTCTGTGTGGAGGAGTCGTCCATTCATCGCGGGTATCTTCTGACGTAGCATCTCTCGCATCATCTCCACCTCCTCGTCCGTCACTACTCGGTCTATTGTAGTCGGTGAAGACACCACTAACTTCTCGTCTTTGCAGTGGTGCATCGCAACCTTAATCCCTTCATAGCCTGCTTGCTCTGGGAAACCATAGAAGTTGCCTGTGCCTGTCTTGCCCAGGTCCCATATATAGACAGGCATTCTCTAATACCGAAAGAGATTGACATCACTAAAATAACAACGCTGAATACAATGTGAATACCTTGAATTGATTGTGAAGCTCAACATTTTCAGGTTCGGTAGGCTCGAACCAGAAGAGGACTCGTCGTTCAATGGTTAGAGGGAATGAGTTGGGTAGTGCATGACCATAGATCTCGTTGGCCCATGCCCCCACTGTAAGGATAAGCTTCTTACAGTAATACTTGCCACGATCTGTCACTATTTGTAGAGTCATGCCTTGAGACTCAGCGAGAGCAGGATCGAGGGACTCATAGGAGAGCAGTTTTTCGTCATAGTGGATGTTGGCGTGGTGTTGCTTGGCGAGGGCGATGAAGGTCTCGATGCACACTTCAGGATGAAGATAGCCGGCATTGCTCTCCCAGACACCTATTTCTTCCTCAGAGAGATGGAAGACACCATACCTCTCCTTCATCTCTGTCGCAGAGAGGATCTGGTGAGGAAGGGAGTGCTGGGCGATGCTCACTAAGGTACCACGAACCACCTCAGAGTCAGGGGGTCCAATCATCACTCCACCACATAGGTCTAGAGGTCTGAAGGATGAGGTGGGTTCGAAATTCTCATGGAAGGATTGAAGATTCTTCCACAATTCCAAACTCCTCTGCAGCAGAGGAACATCTAACACAGCACTTCAGGCAGATCATGCAGGTATTGAGCTCACTTACAAGCAGGATCCTCAAAATAAGCTTGCCTATAGATACGAGATCGTCCATGGGAAGAACCTAGCAATAGTTCAAGTGAGTTTCGTTCTATCGCGCTCAATGAAAGAGGGAATACCATTCTTATGGGTCAGAGAAAACTGCTCGATTCCGAGAACCCGTAAATTAGGATGATTCTTTGCAAGGTACGCAAGTGTGGAGGATCCATGTCCTCCCAATCCCACAACAATCACATCGAATGAGTTTTCTTGCATTGACTTGTGACCTTGTGAATATAGAAAAGACTCTTAGCGAGAGAACTCGCGATACATCATCTTTCGTCTCTCTCATTATTATAGATCGTCGTATATGGTTACCGACGGGGAAGAAGGGGATTACCTTGGGGGATTTGTTGCGCTACTCCTACTGCCTATTTGACCTCTGTTGAGAATGACCGACTGAAGTAAAACATCGAGCTTCATCATATCCCTTAGGAAACCAGTTGGCCGATGCATGAACAACCTGATGCATCGGCGAACTGGTTTCCTAAGGGTTTACTTCACGGCCATTCACAACCTGTGGATCACATTTGTACATGTTGTTCATCTGGTCAAACTCACTTCCTTGCTTTAAAGTCGAACCAACGCCAGATCAATAACTAACAATTATGGAAACAGAATGCTCCAATTGGGGAAGAAATCGATGAAGAACAAATGGAATTAACACTGGAGATTTTAGCAGGAAAATAAGAAACCGATTAATCGACATAATTCATTTATAACGTAATTTACATAATATACATAATATTATAATATAGATAAATCTACATAACTATTAGGAGGAAAAGTCCTACTAATTATTTCTTTATCATTCAGTTGTTGCTTCAAAGACTTCTCGAATTCCATGAAAGAACAGCACAATAGAATCCTTTATTTTGATCTATTTTATCCTTTTCTTGTCGCATCAACAGGTTTTGATTCCTTCCATCCTGATTCATTTCAGTCGTTAGACTATTGCCTTTGTAAAATTCGATTCTGATGAAAATAAGATTCTCCCTGTCAAAAAGGAGTTGTTAGAGTCGATCAAAATTAATTAAAAACATTCCAATTATAATCACGAATTTGATTATCATTGAAACCTTTAAAGAAAGAAAAGTAGAGGAGGAAAAGAGGGGAGGTCTAGAGAGGGAGTGTCAGGTACTATGAGTCGTATGTGATGTGGAGGAGATCTACTATATACGTATGTGATGTGGAGGAGATCTACTATATATAGGGCGGATCTTTCAAAACGAATTGAATGGTAACCACGATACTACTATAATCAGAGTCGGGACTTAGTTGTGAGGCTTTGCAACGACGAGGATGGGTAGGTGGTATTTCTGAGGCAATGACTAGTTCAACTACGGTTGATACTTCTCCTTCTTATCGAAGTATAAAGGCCACTAAAAAAGATCGTTACAATATGAGATGAGAGTAAATTCAATATATATCTTACTTTGAGGTAGACAGCGATCTGTAGAGGTCCCCATGCGCAGACTAGGACACCACAAGCGATGGCGAGAGATCTAGGCGAAGACAGACCGAAGGCCAGTACCCCCATACTACACCAAAAATATCAGATATAAAAGAAGGGCGATAGGGCGATAAGAATCTTACAAGAAGATGAACAATCCTTTGCCAATGACTCCATACAAATATCCGAAGTTTCGCGTCATGAAGGTATCGAGGGAAGTGTTCGGACAGAACTGAGAGATCTCGTAGATGAATACTATTGCCGCGAATAAAACCATATATATGCCTACGAAGATGTCTCCGGTATCGTTTATGCTATCAGCGCTGCCTACACCCAGAGCACCAGTTGCCGCTAAGAATACCATGAATCCAAGGTTAAAGAACGTGAAAAGTCCTTTCACTGTTTTCTTATATGGTGGATCTGCCTCGCTACTACTAGTAGCCGCACTAGAGGTTGGATAGGAGCTCGCAGGAGGTGGGGGAGGAGCTCCACCAGCAGGAGCGGAAGTTCTTAACCTTAAAAAAGGAAAAGAAAACACATTTACCGCAACCTTCTCAAGATTAATCATTCATAATACTTACCATGCGGGTTGTTCTTCATCAGCCATTTTTTAAGAATTTTTCAGATAAGCTATGAGTCAAGAGATGCGAGGAAAGAGGATAAGATAAACTTGTTACACTCTCACGCAGCAGAAATCCAAAAGAACAAGATTTCCCGTCTTAAAACCAGCGGCATTTCTCAGGTTTACCACCAGTTTTGAGTTTTCGAAATTCAGAAGTTTTGAATTTTCGATTCCTATCATACAGCAAAGAAAGAGGTGTTGGAACTTCAACAACCACACTTTTCACCACTTGAAGAGAAGAAGAGCGTAAGCGAAATCATTAGAAATCAATCGAACTTCTCTCAAAAGACTTCGACACATTCCATTCACATCCCACCACAATGATCAAGGCTCTCATCATCGCTGCTTTAGCTTGGCATGTCGCTCTTGTTGGCGCTACTGAATGTGGTGTCTCTGACTATGATAAAGTTGATTGCGGTTTCGTCGGCATCACACAGAGTGGTTGTGAATCCAAGGGTTGCTGCTGGTCTAGCTCCAGTGTCAATGGCATTCCTTGGTGTTTTTACCAAAAGGGTGCCTCTACCACTTGCTATAACTACCAGGTAAATTTTTTTGACGGTTTTTCTTAAAATGAATCTAATTTTGAATCTTCATCAGTCTTCCCTCTCCGAACCTTTCTCGAGCTCAGAAGTCAGCACCATGAGAAAGTATTTCACTGCCAACATCAATATCCAAGGCAACGGAGGTATTGTCGCTGCTCCTGACTATGATACCCCGGGAGGAAGCTATTACTATCACTGGATGAGAGACGGTGCTCTTACCATGCGCTGTTTACAAGAGACTAATCCTGGCAACTTCAGCGATATTGAAGGAACCGTCAAGGCCTATGCTTCCTGGGTTTTACACAATCAGGCTGAGTCTGATCCTAATGGAATTGACATCCGCACTGAGCCAAAGTTCATGCTTCCTAATGGTGAGGTCTTCACTAGTGGATGGTGTCGCCCACAAAACGACGGTCCAGGATTACGTGCCACTAGTTTAATGATCGCCGCTCAGAGTCTCATCAAGCAAGGAGAGACCCAATATGTCAAGGACAACTTGTGGACTGGCAGCAGCTCCAACAAGAATGGCGGTGCTATCAAGTACGACTTGGACTACATTGTCAGCAACTACGCTACCAACACCTGCGATTTATGGGAGGAAATCCGTGACAGTGACTTATTCTGGAACAGAATCACCATGAAGAAGGCTATGATCATGGGTGCTGATTTCGCCGATCAGATGGGAGACTCTGCCACTGCCTCCACCTACCGCAACACTGCTCAACTCATCAACTCCAGTCTGTATAACACCCACTGGAACGGTGGATTCGTCCAGGAAGCCAGCTCTCGTCCTCAAGACTCTGCCGTCATCGTCGGCTTCAATGACGGTTATGACGAATCCGATGACTTGTTCGCTCCAACCAGCGTTGAAGTCGCCCACACCGTCTCCTCTTACAACACCATGTTCTGCAATGAGTATGCTATCAACCAAGCTGATACCTCCAAGGGATTACCAGGTGTCTTATATGGCAGATACAAGGGCGACAGCTATGCTGGCGGAAATCCTTGGGTCTTATCCACTGCTGCTTTAGCTGGTTTATTCTATCGTGGAGCCTCCCACATCCTCTCTAAGGGTGTTCCAAGTTCTGCTGCTTTAGATGTGTGGAAGACTGCTTTCAACACCGACAGCTTACCAACTGATGCTGCTTCCTTAGCCAAGGTTTTCGCTCAACAAGGTGACGGTGTTCTCTTGCGTTTACGTGCCCACGTCGCTGGTGACAACTTCCACCTTGACGAGCAAATCGACCGCAACACCGGTGTTCAAATGAGCGCTGAAGACCTCACCTGGTCTTATGCTGAGGTCTTGAATGCCATGCACTGGAGAGGCCAGTACATCAGCGCCAGTCGCCGTTAAACCACCTCCTCGCACAACACCACATTTTGTTCACAAACCATTCACAATGTGAACCATTTTTGCCATTAAAAGAATATCAAAGGGATGATGAGTTTTGGTTCGTACAGTAAGATTCTCCTATACACTATAATAGATCTGTCGTTCTTATCGTCATTGCCTTTTCTTCTTTGCACCATTTTCATCCTGCTCTCCACATCTTGTATTTGGAGTAGTTCCTCTTCATCAAATAAAATAGACTTAGTTACGTCTTACTCTCCGCTGGTGTGGATCGAGTTTTTGGTCACGTTGTTAGTTTCGCTTATAGAGTTTTTTTAATTAAAGTGTATTATTAATTCAATGTTCATTGAATCTATCATACATATTACACATCACATGTTCATCTCGAGTTAATTTAATTCACTCCGTCATCTACCTACCCTCCTACAATATTAACAACAACACTAGTGCTATCATCTCATATACTAATATCATATAGATCAACGTTATCCTCGATGAAGACTCTGACGTCACTCTCCTTCAACCACTGCACATCACTCACACCTCTACTACCACTACCTCCTCTATTATTGATGTAGGCTACGAGGAGTCTTAAGAAGTACGGAAAGCCTGGCACATGCATCACAGCCTCGAGGAAAGCACTATCCACCACCACTACTCCCTCTACCTCACCCTCTTCCTTCTCTGAGGAGTCGAGGTAAGAGGTTGCGAGGTAGTGAGCCATCGCCTTCAAGGGAGTGCTATCTCCAAATCTTCCGATCACCTCATAAAAGTAGTGGAAGAGGAGGTGGAAAGGCAGCTGATTCGTCACTGCTATCTCTTCTTGGTCGATGAGGTGCGAGGAGGTGAGTGCATGCTCTGCTGTGTGAGGATGAGAGAAGAGCTGTTCTATTGAGAGACAGTAGAGCGACCACAGCTGAGGCGCGATGACGTCAGCAGCCACCACACCTCTGAGGCGAACGAGGAGACGGGTCAAGTCAGCGAGGAAGAGTTTGTCCCACTCCTTCTCGAGGAGGTACGTGTAGTACTGCATCAGAGCAAGGAAGAGATGAGCAAGCAGATGCTGACGTGTCTCACCTCGAGCGACCTCTGCTGCCACCTCCTCAGAAGAGACGATGTGCATGCAGGCTGACGTCACGAGGAAGAAGAGTTGTCTGCACTGTAGTGCCGAGGAGGTGCTGGCTTGGAAGACGTCATCTCTATGAGGAAGAAGAGTGCTGAGGTGGTAGCACATGCTCTGCAGTAGTGCTGTGGTGAGCTGAGAGGTGTCAGAGGAGGTGGACAGGGAGTGTGTGAGGCGGTGCAGATGTATCGCAACTCTCAGACAGAGCAAGGAGGTGTTTCGACGAGCAGCGGTTATCTCTTGTAACACGAGCGATCGATAGTCAGCGAGCTCTGACGTCAGCATCCCTGTCACGCTCTGACAGAGTGATGTGAGCGACGCGCGAGGCGAGGCGAGGAGGTGGTCGAGGGAGAGCACCGACACCTCCTCTAACCACACAGAGAGGCGCTGCACCTCCTCATCCACCACCACAGGAGAACAACGGAGTGCAGTAGAGAGGAGGTGCGTCATCTCTACCTCGCACCTCTTTCCTAGGGTCTCTAACACATCACTGTCTCTAAGGAGGTGCGAGGAGGTGAGTTTCGCGAGGTGTGTGAAGGCTGACAGGGCAGTGACGTCATCGACCTCTTCACGCAGAGCAAGGAGAATGACGTCATCCACCCACCACCTCAACACTTCCTCTCGCTCTGTCGGAGAGGCGGTGAGGAGGTGAGAGAAGATCTTGGGCATGACATCATCGAAGTTGATGACGTCAGAGCGCTGTCTCTGCTGTAGGAAGAGATTGTTCCACTGACGCACTGCCTCTACCTCGCACTTCGCTGTTTGAGTAGGAGCAGTGGAGGACGAAGAAGAGGTGCTGACGTGTCTGAGGAGTGCGAGGAGGTCGAGGAAGTGCTCTGACGTCATAAACTGCTCTGCTATCTGGAGTATCAAGCGAAGTGTTTTCTCTCTCACTGCGGTGTCGTGTGATAGGAATCGCAGGAGAGTGGGCAGGAAGCCTGTCTGCGTCAGAACGATGATGAGATTCCATTGCAGCTGACACGAGTGACGTAGGATACTCTGCAATGCTTGCAAGGAGTGTGGTAGAGTCAACGTCAGCAGCAGTAGTGAGATCGACGACGATGACGTCAGAGAGATCGCTCGATCACTCAGTAGTGTAAAATATTGGAATAGTATCTGGTGCGCCTCTGACGTGTTCGTGGTGAATTGAGGTAGTTGAGCGATGAGGCGCAGTGCCTCTGACGTCAGCGTCAGTTGAGCTCTCACTAAGACAGGCAGCTGCTGCGAGGTAGTGGGCAAGGGGGTGGCGAGGGAGTGGCTGGTGAGGGGTGGTAGGAGGTGGTGGAGGTGTCTGAGCAGTGACGTCAGCAGGTCTGTCGTCTGGTAGTGAAGCTGGAATCCCTTCATCCAGCGAAACAACACTGCATACGTCATCAACAACACATCCTCTTGCAGGGGGTGTAGGAGGTGCGCTGAGAGGTGGTCGATGAGCTCAGGCCACTGCGCGTTCTCCACGAGGTCGCTGACGTCATAGGCGAGGAGTTTGTCCAGCGCACTTCTCAGTGTCTCTATCTGGTGAAGCTGTGTAGTGCCGGGAGTGACCTGTCGCAGTAGCTGCAGTGTCTCTTCTAAGGGTTCGTATGCTGGCAGATCGTCTAAGTTGAACGAGAAATATGCCCCTGCCCCTGCCCCAGACCCAGCGGCATTCCCTCCAGCCGCACCTCCTCGCAACGAAGTGAAGAGGAGGTCACTGTCTTCTTCTCCCTCTTCTTCTGGCTCAGTCAGTCTCTTTGTCTTCGTCCGTGTCTCTGCTCTCTGTCTCTCTTGCTCAGCAAGGAAAGCCTCTTCATCGATGAACCGCAGGCGAAACTGCTGGTAATTGACACTATCACTCTGCTGGAAGTCATTTACGAGAGTTGCTATCTTCCCTTGTAGAGTCTCTCTGACGTCTTGTAGGAGGGGTTTGGAGGGATGGAGCAGTCCCACCTCCCTCAACACCACATGATTGTGAGCGATCTCTGCGAGATATTGAGCCAGAGGAAGCTCTTGACGCACTTTATTTGAAGTTTTTGTGACTTCTAATAATTCATTACAAACAGCAGTTATTGTTTCTTCGTATTGATTGGAAGAATATTTCTCATCATGTTTCTTCGTTCTCGTTCTCGCATAATAGATCAGTGGTATCAGATCTTCTAACAGCATATTCTCTTAGAAAATAGATCAAAAGATCTTAATAATATAATAAATAATATCGTCCAAGCAAGGAAAGGTCTTTATTATTATTGATTATCAATTCATCAAATCGCAAAGCAAATCAAAGAATCATGCACTCTATGCGCCACCCTACATGCGCTGGGGAGTGCACAGTCTCATTGTTTGTTGTTTTTTGAGTGCCAATGACTGCGACTCCTTCCTCCTTCATCCCTCACTTCCTCTTACGATGTGGAATAGGATATCCCTCTCAAGGAATCATTGGATCAGCTTATTTAGAGTATGGCAAGTCCAAAGTCTGTGTCTATGTCTTCACTCCAAGGACGATGACGAAAAATGCGAACTTTGATCAAGGCTGTTTAGAGTGCGAAGTAAGCCTTGCAGCCCATCTCCTTGACCAAGTAGAAGAAGTCTATTCTGCTAATCATCATCCTGAAGGTATTGCTGGTGTTCTCTCAAAGCTTTCTCGCTGTGCTGTCGATGCTCTGACGCCAGCCGTGCGACTGACCAACTATCCGAAGTGCACGATCATGATCACCGCTGTGTTGTTAGAATCGTCCTCAGACGATCAAGCCGCCCTCATTAACTGTGCATCTTCTGCCCTGTGTGATGCTGCTGTGGAGTTGCGAGATGTCGTCGCAGCCTTCACAGTGGACACGTCACTGCCCTCCACACAGTCCAACACTCCCTCTCATGTATACTGCGAGCTCGCTTGCCTCCCTTCCCTCAATGAGATTACTTCAGTGGAGGTGAGAGGTAAATGTCATCCCGTCCACGTCATGCAGTTGATGGAAGGGATGAAAGAGAAGTGTGCACTCATCAGAACCCAAATAGCACAAGTGCTGACAGATGAAGACTAAGACATCACACTAACTAAGCGACACTAATCTAGACTAAGATAAGCTCAGAGATAAGCATTAGATAGTGCGAAGACTTGTTTGTAAATAAATATTCTTATTATTATATATTATATCTCTTACACATCAATCGCTCTGACGAGTTTTTGGATCTGATTGAGCAGCAGATCGCCCTTCTTGATCACTTCTTGGTATTGTGCGTTCTTCTTATCAGGTCTACGAGTCTCAACGATGTCCCCGACCTTATCTATCTTCGCATTCAATCGACCAGCTGCGATGAACCGCGATAACTCAGCGTCCAAGAGAGACACAGAGATGTCGAAGGAAGCAGCCATCGACGATAACATCACACTCTTATAGGACTCGAGGAATTGGGAATAAGCCAATACTCGATACTCTCGAACGATGAAATTGCTTTGAGGTCCGAGGAAACGATTCGAGTGTATTTCAGGAAGAATGTCAATCAACTACAATGACGTCATAGAATACATTAGCATATAATAGATGATATAAGAGGTGTATTATGAGGTCTTACCGCACGGAAGAACTCTTTATACTGACAGTTATAGATGCTATTCACCAGTCTCTCGGCGTTGGGTAGTTCTCGGATGACTGTGATGACGTGAGGGTCGTTGACGATCTTCTTTCTCAGCACAACTCTGTCGAGGTAGATGAGATTGCTTACAACAGTGTAGAGCATGAACTGCTGGTATGTGCATAGCTCAGTGCAGGAGAAGGTGGCGACACAGTCTAAGAGGAGCTCAGCTGCTCCTTTGAGGTCGTGCACACTCATCAGATAATGCGCCTCATAGATCTTCAGACGATTGCGACGATCCCAGTCACCGCCGACGTCATTGAGACGCTTCGCCTCATCGATTGTGCTCTTTAGCTTCGTGGTGTCCTGTATTCGAGGGAGTGTATGTTAGTCTGTCTATTGGAGGGGATTAGTGGAGCTGCGGAGTCTTACAAGAGAGAAGAAGGCGAGGCGTGCTTTCTCCATATTCGCATCAATCTTTCGTCCAGTGACAGTCTTAGGCTTTGATAAGATCTCATCGTAGATCTTCTCTGATGCAGTCCAATCACCAATCTTAGCGAGGTAACGGGCTTTACTGAATAACCCATCGATCACCTCAGTATCACCGGCATTCTTCACTGCATCTTCGATCTTATCTTCAATTGACTTTAATTCGCTCTCATTCTTCACTCTATCAGTGGATTTCGATGAGTTATGAGAGGTTGACAGGTGGCGTGTACAGGACTTACCTTAACGACTCTGACAAGGTATCGTTCTTCACCCAACCATATTTCTCAATGAATGTAAGATATAAAGGATTCATTTCATTTTCTTCAATAATTTTTAATAAATTTTCTCGTAGTTTTTCTTCCTCTGTAACATTATGTCGTTGTGTTTCATAGTTAAACACTAAATTACCGAGTTCCATAATAATCGCTGACATTTTCTTTCTCTATAGTCCTATCTCAAGACTTCAACCTTGCCTTATTCTCAGTAGTTGATAGCAGATATCGCTGGTAAGGTGCGAGTAATCTGATGAATTATTTCAAAGTTCTCGTTGCTTCTCTAACTCTTCTATCGCGATAACGCGATAACGCGATAACGAGAGAAAGCTCTCGATATGATAGTATTCGATACTGTTCGTTAATTACTTCACAAAACAACGAACAACGAAGAGAAAGATAAGACATGGCAGGTGTTCGAAGAACTTGGGATAAAGAATTATATGCTCAAAAGGCACGAGATCGTGCAGAATATGGAGATGATTTTGTTGATAAAGAGGATGGAAATACTTCATCAAAGCCGAAGAAAGTTGTGAAGGAAGAATTCAAAAGTGCTGGCTCTGATGAAGAGGAAGCTATTGGTACCAATAAAGCCTTTATTAAAGCTCGAGACTATAAGCTTGAGTTGGATCATAAGGCAGGGAAGGTCGAGGTTATCAATCCCCTAGCAGAGGACGGCGCTAAGGCAGGTTTCTGGTGTGAGGTTTGTAAATGTCTGCTGAAAGACTCTACCAGCTACCTAGACCATCTGAATGGAAAGAAGCGTAAGTATCCCTTCTCGTAGTGTGGTTTGTTCGTTGGGTGACGTGTTCTCACAGATCAGGCGGCGCTAGGCTATAGCATGCGAGTAGAGAGAGCTGACATAGACTCAGTCAAGCAGCGGTTAGAAGCACTGAAGAGGAAAGCAGGGGCGAGTAGTAAAGCAGTAGAGGCGCCACGTGTGTCGGTGATGGAGGAATATCAGAAGAGACTGCAGAAGGAGGAAGAAGAGAAACAAGACTTCAAACGACGAAGAAAGGAGGAGAAGAAGAAACAACAAGAACAGAAGAGCAATGAGAGTGTAAAAGGAGATGTGGAGGGAGAGGGAGAGGATGAGTTGCAGCAGATGTTAGGATTCAATGGTTTTGGTAGTTCTAAGAAGAAATAATCTGCTCTACACTGAAGAGAATTGATGTATGTATATTTTGTAGATTTTATTATCGACGTTGTAAAAGGCAATCAACTCGTCCGTTCACATTCTTTTCCTCTTTAAATGAATGAAGCTTTCCCTTCTCATTCTATTCAAATTGTATGGACAGGTAACTATACTACCTAGATAGATATATTATATAGTCTCTTATTAAAGTTGAAGAAGGAAAGCATAGCAGTGCGGTGCTTTATTACGAAAAGATCCCAATTTCCTTCAAGTAATAAGTAATACCATCATGACAAGTCCTTATTACTCCACACCAAGTGAGGTGAGACTTGCCTGTAGAACTGAGAAGTTTCAAGAACAAACCTCTGGTCAAGCTTCTGGTTATGCACAAGCGAATCTTTGCATTCTTCCAAAGCAATATGCCTTTGACTTCCTTCTCTTCTGTCAGAGAAACCCCAAACCTTGTCCTCTCCTCCACGTCTTAGAGGCTGGAGAATACCAATACAACGACATCGACATAAGAACCGACCTCCCCAAGTACCGTGTCTTTGAGAACGGAGTGCTCTCTAAGGAGTGCTCTAATGTGACGGAGCTGTGGTCAGAGGACCTCGTCACCTTCGTCATTGGCTGCTCCTTCTCCTTCGAGGATGCTCTAGTCAAGGGAGGGTTGTCTATACGTCATATCGATCAGAAGCGTAACGTCCCAATGTAAGGAGTCTGACGTGTCTCTCTCACTCCTCTCTTACTGCTGTGACGTGTGTCAGGTATCGCACGAACATCCCTTGCAAGCCTGCAGGTGTCTTCCATGGCAATCTTGTCGTATCCATGAGACCCTTCAAGCCCAGTGAGGTGGCGAAGGCGGTGGAGATTACTGCGAGGTATCCGAGGGTTCACGGAGCTCCTGTGCACATAGGAAACCCTGTAAGCCTCTGACGTCACTCACTCACCACAACACCTTACAATCACTCTTTCTTGGTATATTAGGAAGCTCTGGGTATCTCTGATATCAATAAACCTGACTACGGCGATGCGGTGGACATCTATGAGGGAGAGATCCCTGTCTTCTGGGCATGTGGCGTCACTCCACAGTCTGTTGTCATGAGTTCAAGGTAAGCCAGAGATAGTGATTGATTTATTAGTCCTTGAAAGTCTATTTCTTTAGACCTTCTATCTGCATCACTCATGCGCCAGGTCACATGCTAGTCTTAGACCAACTCAACGAAGAACTTTCACTGTCATAGGAACAATAATAATAACAATAACAATAATAATACCAATATGTTTAGTAGGGTGGTTCCTATTGTTCAGTAGAGTTAGACTAATAAAAATCATAATAATCCTATTGAATACCTTCTTTGTATCATCTCTTAGTAATGATCGAACAACTAAATAAATTCTTCTTATGCCCAGATAGAGAGAGAAAGAGACAGGGGATTATATATATATGAGTATTATTATCCTTTATTATCATTATCATTATTACAAATCAATTTAATATTATCACTTATTTATTTATATCTTGTTATGACAGGTGTTTTATTGTTTTCTTTAGATCTTCTTGACGATTTGTACCACATCTTCATCACCAAGAATATGTTCTTTACCACACTAAACAACAACATCACAAATACCATATTAGATTATATATATATGTATATTAGAGAGAAGAAAGATTATATTAGACTCACCTTCTGAGGCTGGTGTCTCACAGAACTTCCCCAGACCCACGCATGTTTGAACTGCGTGATGAGTTGTTTGTGCAGTTTATTGCAGAAGTCCTCGATAGACGGAGAGCTGTCATGTAACACCACTGGTGCATTATAGTCAGGTATTTGACCCTTAGGCTTCGTGTAGATACGAATCATCTTACAGTAGTCCCAAATCGTCTCTAGCAGTTCCTCGAGGTTCCAACCGTGATGTGCTGAGATGGGCACATGATGTGGCATCTGATCGATGATGTCCAACTCCTCGATCGTCAGCTGATCGATCTTATTCAACACATAGATACAAGGGATGTAACGACGATTTCCTTCAATCACATCGATGAGCTGGTCGATGGTCGCGTCACAGCGGCAGAAGATGTCAGCGCTCATGATGCGATATTCCTTGCAGATCGAGTGCACGATCTCCTGTGTTAAGATAGACTGAGGGACCATCGCTTGAAAGTTAATAGGACCCTTCTCCTTGCGTCTATAAAACACGTCAGACAGTCAGAGGGACTAAGAGAGACAGTGAGGTGACGTCAGATCTTACTTGAAGACGATGTCAGGTGGTTGTTGGTTCAATCGGATGCCAAAGCCATGTAATTCCTTCTCAATGATTAACTTGTGTGTCATAGGCTTCGCAGCGTCGAGGACGATGAGAATGACGTTACAAGTAAGCGAGGCTGCGAGGACCTGACGTCCTCGTCCTTTGCCGTCCTTCGCGCCCTCGATGATACCAGGCAAGTCCAGAATCTGAATCTTCGCACCACGATAGTGCATGGTACCAGGGATGGCAGTGAGAGTGGTGAACTCATAACCAGCAGCGAGAGAGAAGGTGCCAGTGAGCTTCGTCAAGAGAGTTGATTTACCCACAGAAGGGAAACCAATCAAACCAACACGAGTATCTCCTGATTTACTCACTTCAAATCCTCTTTCTCCAGCTCCACCACCTTTCTTACCAGTTGCAGCAACATCTAATAACTCTCGACGTAATTTACTTAATTTTGCTTTTAAAATACCAAGATGTCCTTCTGTAGCCTTATTTTTCTGTGTTCGAGCATATTCTGCTTCAATTTCTTTTATCCTAGAACGAATCTTATCTTCCCCTGACATCTTCTCTCGTATAGATTAGTATTAGTTGTAGTAATGTTAATATGTCTTGACAGTGTCTTTGTGTATGGTGATTGGCTTATTCCAATATTATACGCTATATGTATACATGAAGAATCATGCGCTGTTCTCTTCTAGTAAGAGTACACAGAGTGCACGGTTTCTTCCTTTTCTCAATCAACAATCATCTTAAAATCATTATTACTGTTATCTAGACTCATTTCATTGAACTTTGAAGATGTCAGTTGCTTGGGATCCATTACCACCAAGGAAGAAAGCGAAGACAACTTCCACCAAGTTGTCTGATCTCTTACCAACACCTCAAAAGAGCGAGGAAGTGCTAGACATTGCTGATAGAATCGCAGAGAATATTGCCGCTAGATCGAGGATCAATCGAGATCAGACTACTTTAGAGTCAAGAGATGGTGTTGGTACTGATAACTATGAGTGTGAGTGCTCTTAGACTGCTCTTTGTCGCTCCTCTCATCGCTTCTCTTATAGACCTCGATCACACTGCCGACGTGCAGTGTCACGCCTGGGGCAAAGATATGAAAGATGCATTCGAACACATGGCAGTGTGTATGTTAAACTACATGACAGACGTTGATTTGGTCGAGATAGACGAGGCAGAGACCCAGACCATCGCAGTGCAAGGTAAAATAGAGAGAAAGACTCCTCTTCCCTCAGACTAACCCTCCCTCATAGGACATGACATGGAGTCACTACTCTACAACTATATGAACGAGTTATTGTTTAAGTTCATCTCTGACAGCTTCTGTGCGAAGAAGGTTGACGTCATCGAACTAGAGAGAGGAGAGAAGTTTAGTGTCAGAGCACGATTGTAAGCCACTCCTCATAGCACCCTCATTCTTTCCTCTCATAGAGAGATCATTTTAGACATGGAGACATCTATGACCCTTCAAAGCACTCCTGTGGCACAGAGATCAAGGCGATCACTTACTCGAACATGCAAATACACGAGAAAGAAGATAGAGTAGATCTCTTCGTCATCGTCGATATCTAGATATATTATTCGTTATCTTATTTTATATATATGTACAGTTATAAAGGCTATCAGAGGATATTTATGTGATATTATGATGTGATGATGTCATGTCAGTGGAGCTTCTCTGTGTCTCTTTCTCTCTTTATTAGAGACTATAGTCTAATCTCGTGAGGTGAGATGAGGTGTTGCAGTGGATGTAAGAAGGAGATTTGCATTGAGAGTGAGAGAAATAGCACTATTCAACACCACACCGCCTCTTGTAAAGCTCTAATTCACTGGCATCGAATCCCTTCAGAATCTCTATTATATTGCATAGATCTCTCTCATTAGAAGAGCAATGGCTCTGCTGGAGGCATCTTCACTGAGGCAGTGAGAAGAGGAGAGATACTGGATAAAGAGTCAGAGATACTTCAATCATAAGATAATACATGCGATGTCTCACCTGAATGTGGCTGAGGCAGGTGTCGGGGTGATATTATTGGTGGGTGGTGTGGTAGGGTTCGTGGGATACAATAGACACAAAACTTGACCACTTCTACCCTGAGCATCGATTGACATTATGCCAGTCTCAATGATGAGCTTTGGACCCTATCATAAAGATATAGAATATATACTTTACATCAGATACTAATAGGGAAGAAGAAGACAGTCTTACCGGTAGTAGTAGCGGTATGTCGATACTCTGCTGACTGCTCTTATCATAACCCATCGAATAAAGACTGACGTCATAGGAGAAAACCAGTCTCGACTATGCAATAAGTATGGTTAGGATATAGAAGAAGAGAGTGAGTGATGTCAGGTGTAACCTGTGTGATGGCTTGTGCTCCGCTGTTCTGAAAGGTCATACGAAGAACAAACTTAGGACCCAATCTATAGATAACATTAGAAACAAGCACATTAATATAGTATAATAATATATGCATATGTCTCTCACTTACCCTAATACTTGTACTTGAATACGAATATCATGAGATCCTATCGCAGCTGAGCTCTATGTATATGATATACAGGTTAATATATAAAATAGATATATAGAGAGAGTAGAATAATATTAGATCCGTATCTGTCAAGCGATCCAATGCTAGGACAATCGTCTGTCATCGAAGATCTCTTACATAGAATATATCGTATTTCATAATAATACACCACGCCTCCTCCTCCTCTCACATCACTAGAAGAGAAGAGGAGTGTTCATGATTTATTGTGGTCTCAATACGATCGAAACGATATCAATTGATTGATATCGATATCATAGACATTCACAGGGAGGAAACGAGTCTTACCATAAGTCCATCAGTGAGCGTCTTGACATATGCCCTGGCAGTCGTCAGTCGTAGTTTGCAGAGATCTCTTTGGAAGGCGCGATGAATCTCAGGTGCCTTCTCCCTCTCTCGCTGGGTCTGCTCAACATAGAGCTTGGTCTTCTTAGGCACAGGCAGGGGAATGTCTTGTTCAGGCGGAGGACCGGCATTGAAGTTCATTGAGTCCACGTCAGCGAGACGTCGCCAGATCTTAATAGTGATCGCTCCATTGCCATGGATGACGACGAGAGAGTTTTCCTCACGACCATACATTCCCCAGTGCATGGCCACGACAGGTCTATCTACCTTGAAGGAGTAGATGTTCGTCAGATCTTTATAGATGCACACCTCACCGGAGGCCAGAGCGACGAGGAGGAGGTAGTTGAGCTTCGCTCTCTTCAGAGAGATCATACACAACTCCACCACATCCTCGTTCAAGGTCATGCCCTTGAGTCGCTTGCCTCGGTTAGAGTAAAGGGCGACGCCTCTGTCCATAGTAGCGATCCATACAGACTTGTCCTGACGCACGATAGACACCGCCTGAGCTCCCAGATCCACTGACTGACCCACAAGTAAGGCTGTACCTCGTACTTCACCGTTCTTGATGGAATACATCTTGGCGTCGCGACAGATGACGTTGATGCGCCACTCGACGTCGAAGCAACCAGACACTGACAGATGTGTGGGCACTGACGGCAGCAACACCTTACACAAGACATTGGAGTTCGTGGGATCTACAGGGAGGATGTATATATAGCAGGACTCGGTGCCTACGACGAGCATGGAGAGTGCGTCAGCGTCCTCGCTGTCCTTCTTCACTGTGTCCATACAAGTGATGACCGTCTGTTGAACGAAGGTCACGTCCTTCACCTCATCGATAAACTCGGATCTTGCTATCTCTGACTCCAAAGAGAGAAGTTCTGAGGATCTAGAGGAGAGCGTGGTGCCGTTGTCTCGCAGCTCTGACAATCGCTTAATCGCAGCTGAAGTGGTCATAGAACCCGACTGCAAGTCGCTCCACACATCAGACTCGCCTGAAGATAGCTCGATAGGAGGACATGTCCACTACAGAGGAGGTGGTAAGAGTGAGAGAGGTGTGGGGGTATATTCGCTTACTCTGCGGTAAGGACGAAGCTGGCGATAGATGAACACATGAGAGCCAGCCGCGATCGCGACAGCTGGCATGCGAGGCTATGAAAGGCTAATTCAGGAGGAAATAGGGGGAATAGAGATATACATCTTACCAGTGACACTTCCATGTAAGTGATACACATCGCAGTCGGCACATCTAAAATTGCATATTCCATCACTAGATTTGTGCCTTTATAAACTCTCATCTTCTTATCGTGATCACAGATGCATAATTTAGAATCTCCGTCACAGTTCAAGTCCACTAATCGAACACATGAGGTGTTTGTTCTGATGTTGGCTAGAGGATCATGCCATGCATGCAATAAAGGAGACTTAGAGTTCGCATTCGCACTATTCGATGATCCAGCATTGGTAGTATTGGAATTACCAGAGAGAGCTGTCGAGGAGGGATTGCTGCTCATATTATGGAGGTTGGAAGTGTTGTACTTCTCAAAGTAATTTCAAATCAAAAACAAAAGAGAAACGTTCTTTAACAAAAAGCGCTTTTTGTTAATTAAGCAATTGCTTGAAAGTCGTCGGGTCGTGAAAAGATATCAAAAAATTTTCCATTGATCAGTTACATGCTAAAGATTTACAATATACTGAATGAAAAGGATTGATACAACAACATTTTCGGTCTGAGGAGTGCTGGGGTATCTTGTCACTCGAAGAACTCGAGACTACAACATCATTAACTAGATGCAAAGGTACAATCCAGAGTCATTATTACCGAAAATGAAGAGAACTAATCGAATATTTCGTCCATTATCCAAAAATTTAAATGAAAATTAATTTGCCATTTTCATCAACATTTTGTTTTGTTTTTTTTTTATTTTTTTATTTTTTTTTTTTTTTAAATCATCTTAAATCGTTTCCAGGCCAACACAAGCCTGCTGACAAGAACTAAGGGACGGTGATCATGAGAGCGAAGACCTACAAAAGAATTTGCATGGAGATATTAGAAAATGAGAATAATTATAGAGAAGTTAGTGGTAGCGTCTTACCTGACTCACCTTTCGCGGCCTTGGAACAGCTGTTAGAAGAATATGACTTACCTGTAAATATAAGAAAATCATTAATGCAATTAAAGACTTCTTCTTACTTTCGTTTCACTCGCATTTACTGCCTACCGAAAATGAGTTCGATTGCCCTCATAAAACTTAATGTAGTGTTCTAAATGAAATTTAACTAAGAGGGTGAATGCTAAAGCTTGAAAAGAAGGTTTAAGTTTCTTGCTTTACACAATTCCTTAATATTAGTATGGGTGAGAAGAGAGATGGATGCCTGATGCCTGGTTCGAGTGGGGGTTTTTCATGGGGGCTGGGCAAGCACTCCCATCCAACAGCTGTTCCGACCGCCACTCCTACTAACACACCAAGTGCGACTCCTACAGCTGTTGGTGCTTTAGAAGGTAACGATCTTTTTATTGGAACAAAGGTAGAAGAACATCGAGGAGCTTTACGAATTGATTATCCTATTGAACATGGTATTATTCAGAACTGGTCTGACATGGAGAAGGTGTGGAGTCACTTATATTCCGAAGATCATCTTCTTCAATCCACCTCTTCTTCCCTTCCTTTCTTCTAATTTTTTGTTTGCGAAAAATAAAGAATTGGAGGTAACCTTTTGGGAGTGTATAATCCATGACAAGTTATATTCATTTATTGATTGTGCTCCTATCTAGCGATAACCCTCCTTGTTTAACGAATTTTTTGTTTTGACTTCATACCACAGTAGATAAGCGATCCTAAACGGCAAACCGACCTTTCACCGGAATCCCGTACAATACCGATAAGCAATCATTCATAGTGAAGAAATGTCCTTTTTCACTCAGATAATGTCAAAAAAGAGGACTCCAGACTCATCTCAAGCTCTTCTTGACATTGTCATTGTTTGCCAATTTGTCCACTTTGTCATTTTTTGTCAACTACGACAAGTTGCCAAACCTGTTAGCTTGGTCGACTCATTCCATTTAACACACCCTAGAAGGGTATTGGAAGAAGACAAAAGAAAAATAATCATTCGTACATGCCAATTTTCCACTTTGTCCTT
>VFQN01001168.1_pt1 | contig 45311 bp, 42 predicted proteins | sample 3512371 | NCBI WGS metagenome assembly VFQN01 (sample SAMN10412370, study PRJNA504923) | tailings metagenome | isolation source: Replicate 2 from Balatoc abandoned mine | place: Philippines: Itogon, Benguet | collected 2017-08-28
TTTGAACATTTGAACATTTGAACATTTGAACATTTGAACATTTGAACATTTGAACCATTAACATCCTGAGCTTGCCGAAGTATGGACATTTGAAAAAGATAAATCTTTGAATAAGACATTTAATTATCTTCGTAAGCGATTCTATTCTAGCGACATGAAACCTTTTCTCTGCTCATTCTTACTCTTTATTAACGGATTCGTTTTTTCCCAAACGCAGCAACAACTCGATTCATTGGAACGCTTAATCCCGAAAAAACAGGGAAAGGAAAAAGTTCAGTTACTCAATGACCTGACATTTTATTATTACCAGAACAAAGCGGATAAAGCGATTCATTTCGGGGAACAGGCATTGGCTCTTGCCAAAACGCTGAACGACAAAACACTGCTGGCAAATACCTACAACGATTACTCCATGCCGTTTCACATGAAAGGAGACTTTCAAAAAGCGGTGGAACTCAATAAATCCGCCCTGGACATCAGGCTCAAACTCCGGGATACCATGGGAATGATTTCTTCCTATGCAAAACTTGGGAGCGCTTATTATGAATTGACACAATATAAAAAAGCACAGGAAGCTTATAACGAAGCAATCCGGTTTGCGAAGATTAAGAAAGACGAAAGCCTGTTGTCGCATTTGTATCAAAACAGCGCAAACGTTCTGGAAATTAGCGGCTATGTGGAAGAAGCACTGCAAATGCAAAAAGATGTTCAGAAACTGGCTGAAAAAAGCGGTGATGTTGCGCTGCAGATCAATAATTACGGAAACCTGGCTTCCTGCTACAGGAAATTAAAGAACTATCCGAAGTCGCGGGAAATGTACCAGAAAGCGATTCCTTTGATTAAAAAAACGAACAAAATGGAACAGCTTTCCATGGTTTACCAAGGCTTGGGAGTCGTGGAACGGGAAGCCGGAAACACGGATTTAGGACTAGAATACTACAAAAAAGCGTTTCGGATTTACCAGGAAATCGATTCCAAAACCGGGGAAGGAATTGTGGCAGTCAATATCGGGAATTCATACAAAGACCTGGGCAACTTCGACAGTGCGGAAGTGTATTTGAAACACGGATTAGACCTGGTGAAAAACACGCAATCTTTCCGGCAGACTTTCCTTGCATACAAAGCGCTGGCCGAACTCGAAATCAAAAAGAAAAACTTCCAAAAGGCAACGGAATACCTCAAACTTCAAAATCAGTTCCAGGACAGTGTTTCGCTTCACCAGGGAAATGAAGTTTTGAGCGAAATGTTTACCAAGTATGAAGTTGCAAAAAAGGAACAGGAATTAGCCGAAAGTGAAACTCAAATTGCAAAAAATCGTTTGTACCAGGCAATCTGGATCGGTGTTTCAGCAACATTATTTCTCCTTTTCATCCTCGTTTTTCTCTTTTTCCGACACAAACGAAAACTGGCCAAAGAAGAATTGATCCGAACCAAACAGGAAGAACAATTCCTGCGTGAAAAGCAGTTGAACGAGCAAAAACTGGAAATTTCAAGAGAATTACACGACAACATCGGCTCGCAGATTACCTACCTGATTTCTTCAGTCGATAACTTAAGTTACCTCGATGAAACGAACGAAATCCTGAATCATCAATTGCATAACCTGAGCGATTTCGGGAGAAATACCATGCAGGAACTCCGAAGTACCATCTGGGCGATGAATTCCGAAGATGGAAATACGGACACCTTGCTTTCCCGGATTGAAAGCATCCGGAACAAAATTCCCATTCCGATTGAGATTCAGAATCAGCTAAAAAATACCTATCCGCTCAAATCCATGGAGTTGCTGAATCTCTATCGCATCATCCAGGAAGCCCTTCAAAACACCCTGAAATATGCGGAAGCTTCCCGGATCACCATTCATTTTGAGGAAAATGACAACGGAATCCGTTTGGTGATTTCTGACAACGGTAAAGGAATTCCCTCCGGGACTTCAGATGGAAACGGTTTGCGAAACATGCGCTACCGCTGTGAACAGATCGGAGGAACATTCGAATTACGGACAGAAACCGGTCAAGGAACTACGATTAGTTGCACACTCAGTCATTTGCCGTATTGATTTGCCGGACGGATTGCTGCATCTTTGCAGAAGATTCAATTGTTCAAAAAGTTCAAATTTGAATCGCTTTGGAAACAAAAACGGAGAGGACATTTTGAACTTTTTAACCCTTTGAACCTTTTAAACCGGCAATATGATTCGAATAGCAGTAGCAGAAGACAACGCTTTTTTAGCAAAATCCATCCAGGATAAAATCGCTCTATTTCCGGGTGAGCTGAAATTCAAATTCCAGGCATTCAACGGAAAATTGTTTTTGGAAAAGCTTGTGGAAGATCCGAACGTTGATGTCGTACTCATGGATATTCAGATGCCGGAAATGAACGGAATCGAAACCACTAAGTTTATTTCGGAGCGTTATCCGCAGATTAAAGTCATTATGTTAACCGTTCTCGACGACGAAGAATCTATTTTTCAGGCCATTTTAGCAGGAGCAAACGGATATTTGCTGAAAGACGAAAATCCGAAAATGCTGTTGGAAAGTGTTTTATCGATCGTGGAAGGCGGAGCCCCTATGTCGGCAGGAATTGCTTTGAAAGCATTGAGATTACTCCGGAATCCGTTAAAGCCGGAACAGCAAACTACCACAGAGAATAAACCGGAACTTTCTCCCCGTGAGATAGACGTTTTGAATCAACTCAGCAAAGGCATGGATTACAAACAGATCGCAGAAAATCTCATTATTTCACCTGCAACCGTCCGGAAACACATTGAAAACATTTATGCGAAACTACAGGTTCACAATAAAATGGAAGCCGTGAATCTTGCACAAAAACACCGGATTATTGATTAATTACCAATGAAGAATGGCGAGTCGCGAATTACGAATGGTGAATTTTAGGTGTTACCATTTGCACTTTGGAAAACATTAAAAACGAAGGAATAAATTGACACCAAAATTTGTTCTAGGGTTTACAACCCTAGAAGGGTGGTCACAAAAAAAATCATTATATTATTGTGTATCCGCACACGAAAACCACCCAACCAAAAACCTACCTTACCTGGTGGTTGAGCGGAGTCGAAATCACCAATCTTTCGCCATATCTAACACCTCTTTGATCGAATCATACGTATTTTCCCGAATCATCTTCCATTCATCCTTTTCGATCCAAATTGCTTGTGTAATCGATTCCTCTTCCTGCGGCGTAACTTCCAGAGAACCTGTATAATTCAAAGCATACCACCAGTTTTTCTTAATAGTCAGTCTTCCCATATAAGCATACGTATGGAAAGTGATTCCGATTAAATGGTCAATCGTCGGTCCCTGGATGCCGCATTCCTCTTCAATTTCACGAATCGCCGCTTCCCAGGGTTGCTCATGAGTGTCCAATTTCCCTTTTGGGATATCCCACATTCCATGTCGTTCAATAAATAAATACCGCAATTTACTCTTTACTATCCCTCCGGCCGCATCCATAAACTCATAGTTTTGGAACACCTGGTTTAACGCCAGTTCAAAATCCTCATAAATCACTAACAAACAGTAATTTGAAGCTGAAAAATCAAATTGATCCAGCAACTTTGTCAAATCGTTTTCGAGCGAATTATAGACTAAATCATACCGCCTTAAGGGTAGTTCTTCCGAAGAATCCAAAAACTCTATAATCGAATTATCAATAAAAACTTTGTACATTTGCACCATGATTTTAAATAAAGATCGAGCACTAAAAGTAGCAGAATTTTTGCTACAAATTAAAGCAGTAAAGTTACAACCAAATTCTCCATTTACATGGGCTTCTGGTTGGAAATCGCCAATATATTGTGATAACAGAATCACACTTTCTTTTCCGGCAATCAGAACATACATTCGCCAGGGATATGCTGATGCTATCTTGGAGCATTTCGGAAAACCGGATATCATTGCCGGAGTTGCAACCGGAGGAATTGCACAAGGAGCATTGGTAGCTCAGGAACTTGGGATTCCTTTCGTTTACGTTCGCAGCTCAGCAAAGGGTCATGGTTTAGGAAACATGATTGAAGGTCATTTCGAAAAAGGTCAGCGCGTGGTGGTGATCGAAGATTTGATTTCAACGGGCGGAAGCAGCTTGCAGGCAGTTCACGCTTTGAGAGAAGCAGGATTGGAAGTAAGAGGTTTGGTGGCTATTTTCACATACGGATTCGATGTTTCCATTAAAAATTTCGCCAATGCGGAATGTCCGTTTGTAACATTGACCGATTACGATCATTTAATTGATCAGGCTTTGAAATCGGATTATGTGACTACAGGTGATGTAAACTCTCTGAGAGAATGGAAAATCAGTCCTGATAACTGGAAAAACTAAGACATGCTATTAAAAACGGATTCTTCAGCGGTAAATGCTTCGGCACAGAAAGTGTTTGAATTTCTTTCAGATGCTAAAAACATTGAGCATTTGCTTCCGGCAGATAAAATTTCTGATTTCCAGTGGGACGAAAAAGGTTGCTCTTTCAAAGCTCAGGGAGGAATCGTAATTCCTTTGCAGTACGTTTCGAAAGAACCGAATACCAAAATCCACATGGAATCCGGAGATAAAGCGCCGTTCAGTTATACCCTGTCCATTATTCTGAAAGAAACCGGGGAAAATACCTGCGAAGGCCATATTGAATTCGAAGCCAACATCAACATGTTTATGAAAATGATGGTAGAAAAACCATTGACCAGCTTATTCGTGGTGATGACAAAAAATCTGCAGAAACAATTCGATTAAGGTAAAAGTGAGAAGTTAAAAGTGAAAATTCGCAATTCTAAATACTTTTCAATTTTACCTTCTACATTTTCACTTTACCATAGTTTGCTTCAAAATTCAATTCCTGGTTGTGATACACCGTCACTACTCCGTCTTTTTCCACTAAAATATTCCCGATTTGATCCACTCCGCGGATAATTCCCAGGAAAGGAACAGGATCTTGCCGTTCTTCCATCGTGATTTCCTCATCTTTTTTCCACATGAAAGACTCGTATTGTTCTTTCAGAAATTCAAAATCCGACTGAAGTAACGTGGTATAAAACCCATTCATACTTTTGGACAACAAATCCAAAATTGTCCATATTTCAGGAGATTTTCCGGCAATTTCACTCAAAGAAGTGGCATAAACCACGCTTTGGATCGGTGAAACATTCACCCCGATTCCGACAATTGCTCCTTCTACCTTTCCGTTTTTCCAGTTGGTTTCAATCAATATTCCCGCGATTTTTTGATTGTCGATGAAAATATCATTCGGCCATTTAATCGAAACCCGGCGTTTTGTAAACGACTGAATCATCTCTCTGACTGCAAGTGCAATTGCCATATTCAGATAACACAAGTGGTCGACTGACAAAAAATCAGTTTTCAAAAAATAGGTTCCGGTAAACTGTTTTGAGCCTACTGAGTGCCAATTACGTCCTCTCTGCCCTCTTCCCGCGGTTTGATGCTCTGCCAAAATTACAGTCCCATGTGCCAATTTTCCCTCTGAAAGCAGCTTGGCAGCATAATTGTTGGTAGAGTCAACCTCATGTAATTGGATAATTTGTTGACCAATCATGTTTTATTAACAAGTATTTGCATTTAACAATCACACAAATCAAGCTAATAAATGCTTAGATTTGTACTTACAAATTTACGAATGTATAAATTAAAAAAAGACATAGATTCTAAAGTACTTTGCGACGCGATCGTTGAAGGTATGCAAGAAAACAAAGCGAAAGACATCGTTGTACTTGACCTACGAAACATTTCAAATGCAGTTACTGACTTTTTTGTAATCTGTTCAGGAGAATCGAACGTTCAGGTTGATGGTATCGCATCAACGGTTTCACGTCACACACGAAAGGAATTACAAGAAAAACCATGGCACCAGGAAGGAAAAAACTCTTCCGAATGGGTTCTTCTGGATTATGTAAGTGTTGTGGCACACATTTTTTACAAAGATGCCCGTCATTTTTATGAATTAGAAGATTTATGGTCCGATGCCCTTCGGACTGATGTTCCTAATTTGCATTAACTCTATTTTATGGCTGAAAATAACAACTCAAACAAACCGAAAAGGAATCCTTATGCGATTTACTGGATTTATGCCGTAATCGTACTGGGAATTATTGTTGCCGCATATTACAACGGTTCTTCAGACACGCCTTTACGAAACATCAACACGTTCTATACGTTAGCAGATTCAAGTATGATCGCTGATGCACGGATTGTAAATTACAAGCGTGTAGATTTCAAACTGAATGAAGCCGGTGAGAAATTTGTGAAAGCAAATCCGAAAGGAGAATTCAAGCATATCAAAGCTGCTTTGGAGCGAAAAACCAATTCGATTTCCCAAAGAGGTGCTCCCGCATTCTCTATCGACATTGTAGATGCAGGTAATTTCGAAACAAAACTGGACCAGATCAACGAGCGTTTGACTGCGAAAGGAAAAGCCGCAATTTCTGCTCCGCCGGTTGAAGAAGTCAATTACTTCAGTTCAATCATCGGATTCATTTTACCGATCCTGATTATTGTCTTGATCTGGGTATTCGTTATGCGCCGCATGTCAGGCGGAGGTGGCGGTGCCGGAGGACAAATCTTCAATATCGGGAAATCGCGTGCACAGGTTTATGAAAAAGGAAAATCTACCAATGTGACATTCAAGGATGTAGCAGGATTGGAAGGTGCAAAAGAAGAAATCCAGGAAATCGTTGAGTTCTTGAAACAACCGCAACGCTATACCGAACTGGGAGCAAAAATTCCGAAAGGAGCTTTGTTGGTAGGACCTCCGGGAACAGGTAAAACTTTGCTTGCGAAAGCAGTAGCAGGTGAAGCGAAAGTTCCGTTCTTCTCCCTTTCCGGATCGGATTTCGTAGAAATGTTCGTAGGAGTCGGGGCATCACGTGTACGTGACTTGTTCCGCCAGGCAAAAGAAAAAGCACCTGCAATCATTTTCATTGATGAGATTGACGCAATCGGTCGTGCAAGAGGTAAAAACAATGGTTTCAACTCAAACGACGAGCGTGAAAATACCCTAAACCAGTTGTTGACTGAAATGGATGGTTTCGGAACAAACTCCGGGGTAATCATTCTTGCAGCTACAAACCGTGCAGATGTATTGGATTCAGCATTGATGCGTGCAGGTCGTTTCGACCGCCAGATTTATGTTGACATGCCGGATTTGAACGAACGTAAGGAAATCTTCCAGGTTCACTTAAAGCCGTTAAAGCTGGATAAGAACATGGATGTTGACTTCTTAAGTAAACAAACTCCGGGATTCTCCGGTGCGGATATCGCAAACTTATGTAACGAAGCGGCTTTGATCGCTGCACGTAAAAACAAAAAGTTTGTTGAGAAACAAGATTTCTTAGACGCCGTTGACCGTATCATCGGTGGTTTGGAGAAGAAAAACAAGATTATCACGATAGAAGAGAAACGTGCAATTGCATTCCACGAAGCAGGTCACGCAACGACTTCCTGGTTATTGGAGCATGCGCATCCGTTGGTAAAAGTAACGATCGTTCCACGCGGACGTTCTTTGGGAGCTGCATGGTATCTTCCGGAAGAACGCCAGATCACAACAACAGAACAAATCCTGGATGATATGTGTTCTGCGTTGGGTGGACGTGCTGCTGAACAATTGATGTTCGGAAAAATTTCAACCGGAGCTTTGAGCGATTTGGAAAAAGTAACCAAACAAGCTTACGCCATGGTTTCCATTTACGGTTTGAACGAACGAGTCGGAAATATTTCTTACTACGATTCACAAGGAAGAGATGCTTTCACAAAACCTTATTCCGAAGATACTGCTCGTATCATTGACGAAGAGGCAAGTAAACTGATCGAAACGCAATATCAGCGTGCTTTGAAAATCCTGGGTGAGAACAAAGACAAATTGACAGCTTTGGCAAACAAATTGCTGGAAAAAGAAGTCATTTTCAAAGAAGATTTGGAAGAAATTTTCGGAAAGCGTTTGTGGAATTCGGACGAAGAAGTGAATGTCGCAATCAATACTCCTCCGAGTGAAGATTCAACAACGAGCTTCGTAGCTGAAGATCAAACTCAAAAAGACGAAAACACGGATTCGAATATCATCAATCCGACAATCGAACCGTTGGATAACAGCACAACGAATTCAGAAGAATAATAAACTTTAAAGAACTCCCGTCACGGTTAAACTGAGACGGGAGTATTTTTTTTCGATGAAAGATGTATTGATACGCTCCGTTTTCGGGGCTTTATTTTTGATGGTTGTTTTCACTCCTTTCGTTTACGACGTGAGACACAATACCAACCTGCTGAACCTGGTACTTTATGTATTTACCATGCTGGGAACCCATGAATTGGCAGAAATGAGCAAGAAAAGTACGTTCAAGCATACCATGAAATTACCGGCTCTGTTATTAGTCACGGCACTCTTCATGCCGCTTCTGATCGAAACAGCAAAAGGATTTTTCCCCTTATTATTCAACCCGGTTTGGCAGTACTTTGTCGAAACACCTGCTTTGTTTGTTCTTTGGGGAATTCTGATCGTCAGTATTTTGGTGATGTCTTACTGGATTTTCAAAAAAGAAAAGATCGATTTCGTTTTTAAAAACCCGTTTGTCTTCAACTTCTTCTACCCTGTTTTACCGATGTGGACTCTGGCGATTGCTTACACCCTGACAAACAGTTTCGACAAGCAGCTCTTATTGATTGTGCTTTTACCGATTTACCTGAACGATACTTTAGCTTACGTTTCAGGCCGTATTTTCGGAAAAAGACCGCTTTTACCAAGTGTTTCTCCTAAAAAAACATGGGAAGGCTTTATCGGCGGATTGATTGGTGCAGCAATCGTGATGCTGACTATTTTGTATTTCAAAGGATTCTTCACCACTCAATACATTATTGCGATGGCAGTTGTTTCTGTTTTGGCAAGTATTTTAGCAACATTGGGAGACCTGTTTGAAAGCAAATTAAAACGCTCCATCGACATTAAAGACTCCGGAAATATTCTTCCGGGACACGGGGGAATTCTGGACAGAATTGACGCGATGCTATTCGTAGCTCCCGTTTTATATGTACTTTTGATACTCATTAGTTAACGAAAAAACATGACGCTTCACAGAGAAGGAACAACTACAATTATCATTGCAGTAATTATTCTTGGATTGATTCAATGGGGAAATTACTGGCTTTATACAAAAACAGACTGGCTTTGGTTATTTCTATTATTGTCCGCAGGAGCATTGGTGATGCTTTATTTAGTGGTACAGTTTTTCAGAATTCCGAAACGTACGTTCACTTTCACGGACTCCGATATCTTGTGTCCTGCAGACGGAAAAGTGGTTGTGATTGAAGAAGTAGAAGAAACAGAATATTTCAAAGACAGACGCATCCAGGTTTCGATCTTCATGTCTCCGTTAAACGTTCACGCCAATTACTTTCCCATCAGTGGAATTGTGAAATATGTGAAATACCACAAAGGGTTGTTTTTGGTTGCGTGGCATCCGAAGAGTTCTACAGACAATGAAAGAAGCACGGTGGTGGTTCAGCATTCTTCCGGGCAGGAAGTATTGTTTCGCCAAATTGCCGGAGCTGTGGCAAGACGGATTTGTTATTACGCAAAAGAAGGTCAGACGGCTGAAACCGGGCAGGAATTCGGATTTATCAAATTCGGTTCACGTGTAGATGTCTTTTTACCTCTTGGCACGAAATTAGATGTTAAAATTGATCAAGATGTGAAGGCTAAGCTGACGAAGCTTGGTTCATTCTAAATATTAATTGTATTTTTATTGAAATTAAAACATTGAATCATGAAAAAAGCATTTGTTGCACTAACTTTATTGATGTTCGTAGGTTCTGTAAGCGCTACAGCTTATGCAGCTTCAAATAATAGCACTTCAGTTTCTATCGTTAAGCATGACGATAAAAAAGGTAAGAAGAAAAAAGGTAAAAAAGGTGCTACTTGCACTGCTGAGAAATCAGGAGGTTCTTGCTGCCAGAAGAAAACTGAGCAAAAATAAGAAACGAATTTTTGACAATAAAAAAGGGACGCGATTGTATCACGTCCCTTTTTTATATCTATTCCGGTTTAATCCGTACTCTTAATCCAGGTTTGCGTTCTGTAGAATGGCCCCACATATCCGCGAACGTGTAATTTATTGAAATCATCGCGGTCAATCCAAATGGAACACGTGTATACTTTTCCGTTTTCAGGATCCAGGATCGTTCCGTCTTCCCATTCACCACCATCCCACTTCAATCCGCGAACGATTTGCAAACCAACCAAAGGCTGATCTTTTCTGTCGTCCGTGCATTTTTTACATTTCGGATTATCTTCTCTTCCCTCTCTCGGATATAGAAAAATGACTTTACCATACAGTTTGTCATCCTTCTTATACAATTCAACTTTAGATTTCTTCTTCCCTGTTTTATCATCGATTGTCACCCAGGTTCCAATACACGTTTGGGCTTTTCCAGCGATAAAAAACAACAGAAATAACGATGTGGTTATCCATTTCATACTTTCAAATTTTACCCCAATATACAATTTTTCCCTAGGAATGCATAAGACTTGATGCTCAATGATGTAATTCTAATCTCATTTTAATCTCAAGGGAATCTATCCTTGTCTCGATACGATCAGTTCGTTCCTCTCTGATCACTCGACAGGACAAATTCGATGTCGGTTCGAGTAATATTCCGACATTTCAGTTGGGATGTATCGAGAACACATGCGGGATACTCAAACTGACATTTTCGGAACGTATCGAGACACGGACAGCTAAAGCTTAATGATTTTTTACTATCCCCACAAAATTCCGGATCATCTGCAATCCGTACGGAGTGAGAATACTTTCCGGGTGAAACTGAACGGCGTAAATCTTCTTACCGGGAATTTCCATCGACATCAATACGTCGTTTTCGGAATAAGCAGTTGCCGTGAAAGGAGAATCCGGGTTCAAGCGAACCGCCCAGGAATGATACAGTCCGACTTTAAATTCATCGGGAATTCCATCATAAAATACCGAAGGAGCTGTCGTTCTTTTCGCCGATTCCGCTACTCCGTGTTTCACAAATTGCTGATTGTATAATTCGTCTCCGCTGTGGATTCCCAGAGCCTGCATTCCCAGGCAAACTCCCAAAACCGGGATTCGATTTTCCAAAGCTTTTTCTACGACTTCCATGAGTTTTCCTGCCTGTTTTGGCAAACCCGGACCGGGAGAAAGCACCAGGGCATCGTATTGATCAAGCGTGTTGCAGTCGACAGATATGTTGGTGACAACTTCCACTTCCACATCGCATTGCTCCAAATAATGAACAATGTTGTACGTGAAGGAATCGAAGTTATCTACTAATAAAAACCGCATGTGCATCAAAATTACTAAACTTGCAAAAAAGAATCGATGAAAAAGGCAATTCAAATTCCAGGGGCTCCGGCTCCGATCGGACCATACAGTCAGGCAATCGTAAGTGGAAATGCCGTTTATGTCAGCGGACAAATTCCATTGAACCCGTTTAACGGCGAATTGGAAATCGGGTCTATTGAAGAAGCTACGCACCGCATTCTGAAGAATATTGAGGCATTGTTGAAAGAAGCTGACATGACGCTTGATCACATTGTGAAATGCAGCATTTTTATGACTGACCTCGGACAATTTTCCGAGATGAATGCCGTTTATGGTTCATATTTCAAGGATATTCCCCCGGCAAGAGAAACTGTTCAGGTTTCTAAATTACCGATGAATGTGCCGATTGAAATATCTTGTATTGCCGTAAAATAAATTAATTCGTACACCCGTATTGTGACCAATTCTACTCCAAAAATTGCCGTAATTATTGTCAACTACAATGTTGTCTTTTTTTTGGAGCAATGTCTGAACTCCGTGGCAGAAGCCATGAAGCAGGAACCTGCGGAGGTTTGGATGGTCGATAATAATTCGGTAGACGGTTCGGTGGAAATGGTTCGTGAGAAATTTCCATGGGTGAACGTCATCGCCAATAAGGACAACAAAGGATTTTCCAAGGCTAACAACCAGGCCATGGAGCAATCATCCTGCAAATATCAGCTTTTGCTGAATCCGGATACGGTGATTGAGGAGGATACACTTTTCAAGGTCGTGAAATACATGGACGAACATCCGGATGTCGGTGGACTTGGAGTTCGTATGGTGGACGGAAAAGGAATTTTCCTTCCGGAATCCAAAAGAGGTTTGCCCACTCCGGCAGTTGCTTTCTACAAAATCTTCGGAATTTCCCGCATTTTCCCGAAATCGAAAATTTTCGGAAAGTATCATTTGGGCTATTTATCCGAGTTTGAAACCAATGAAATTGAAATTCTCTCCGGAGCTTTTATGCTGATGCGGAAAGAAGCTTTAGACAAAGTAGGATTGCTGGACGAAGCGTTTTTCATGTACGGAGAAGACATCGATTTGTCTTACCGGATTATCAAAGGCGGCTATAAAAATGTTTATTTCCCGGAAACGCGGATCATTCATTACAAAGGAGAAAGCACCAAGAAAAGTTCGGTAAATTACGTTTTCGTATTCTACCGCGCCATGGTCATTTTTGCCCGGAAACACTTTTCGCAGAAAAATGCCCGTTTGTTTTCCTTCCTGATCAATTCCGCGATCTATTTCAGAGCCGGACTGGCCATTGCCATGCGTTTTATTCGCAAGATTACCTTGCCGGTTTTCGATACGATTTACATTCTTCTCGGATTGTTTGCCTTAACCAATTACTGGCACCAGGCGCAGATTGATTTTCCGGAAGAAGTTACTTCGATTCTCATTTTGGTGTATACCTGCATCTGGATGACTTCGATGGCGCTTCAGGGCGCTTACGATCAACCGGTAACTTTCAGGAAATTCTTTTCCGGAGGAGTCATCGGAACGGCATTTATCCTGATTTTATATGCACTTTTCCCGAAAGAATGGCAATTTTCCCGACTTTTCATCTTGCTTGGCGCCGGATGGATTGTTGCTTACTTTATTCTTTCAAGATGCATTCTTCACCTGGCAATTGGAAAACGTTTCACGATTAACGGACGAAAACACGCCAATTTTGCAATCGTCGGTTCGCAGGAAGAGTTCGAACGCGTTTCACTCCTTTTGCATCAGACACAACCGAAAATTGCGAAGATTGTTTCTGTTTCCCTGGATGAAAACCACGGAACAAATTCCCTGGGTTCCATCAGTCAGTTAGAGCAAATTGTTCGCGTTCACAGCATTGACGAAATCATTTTCTGCGCAAAAGATACCAGCGCACGGGATATTATCCATTGGATGATCGCGATTCCGGATTTAACAGTCGATTACAAGATTGCACAGCCGGACAGTCAATACCTGATCGGGTCGAATTCCATTGAAACAGCCGGAGATTTATACATCCTGGAGATCAATTCCATCAGTCAACCGGCCAAACAGCGCCAGAAAAGATTGTTTGATTTTATTTCCGGTTTGGTTTTACTGGTTTGTTCGCCGATTCTCCTTTGGTTTTACAAAAACAAGCTGCGTTTCCTCGGAAATTTGTTCAAGCTGATCAGCGGACGAAAAACATTGGTTTCGTATAACCAGGAAAGCGAGCTGTCCAACAAGCAATTGCCTAAAATCAAAAAGGGAATCCTGACACCAACCGATCATTTATCCGGTTTTGATGAAAGTTTAAAATCCAAGCTGGATTTGCTTTATGCCCGTGAATATTCCGTTTTCGGAGATATCCGGATTTTGTGGAAAGCGTGGAAAAAACTGGATCAATAAATTCCTTTGGTGAAATTCATATTTTTTCCGTTATTTTTGTACCGAAATTAATCGAGAATTCTTAGTCGTTATATGGCACAAATTGAAATTCGTCTTCCAAAAATGGGAGAAAGCGTTACAGAAGCTACCATTACCAATTGGTTAAAAGAAGTTGGTGACACTGTGGCAATGGATGAACCTTTGGTAGAGGTTGCAACGGATAAAGTTGACAACGAATTACCTTCAGAAGCAGCAGGAGTTTTGGTTCAAAAATTATTTGAAAAAGACCAGGTTGCTCAAGTTGGAGATGTGATTGCAATTATCTCGACAGACGGAGATTCTGCACCTGTAGCACCGAAAGCAGAACCTGCAGCGGTTGCAGCAGTAGCTGAAACAGTGAATGCAGCACAGGCAGTAGTTTCAAATGGTGGAGTTGCTCTTGACAAAAACAGTGGAAATGGTAAATTCATTTCTCCGCTTGTCAGAAGCATCGCTCAAAAAGAAAATATCTCCATGACGGAAATCGACGCGATCAGCGGAACCGGAATGGGTGGAAGAGTAACGAAAAAAGACATTCTTTCCTATATCGATACACGCGGAACAGGAGGTTCTGTTGCACCGGCTGCACAACCGGCAGCAGCTGTAGCAGCAAAAACTGCACCGGCAGCATCAAACGGAGCAGCACCGGTTGTTTCAGGAGGTTCTTCTTTCCTGAGCAATATCAAAGAGCCGGTTGTGGTTGCAAATCCGGGTGATGAAATCATGGAAATGGACCGTATGCGTAAGCTGATTGCTGAGCACATGGTGATGTCCAAGCACGTTTCTCCGCACGTAACTTCTTTTGTAGAAGCTGACGTAACGAATATCGTGAACTGGAGAAATAAAATGAAGAAGGAATTCGAAAAGCGCGAAGGTGAAAATTTAACCTTCACTCCTATCTTCATGGAAGCAATCGTGAAAGCGATCAAAGATTTCCCGATGATCAACGTTTCCCTATCCGGAAACCAAATCATCAAACGCAAGGATATCAATATCGGAATGGCAACTGCACTTCCTTCTGGTAACCTGATCGTTCCTGTAATCAAGAATGCAGACCGCATGAACTTGACAGGAATTGCAAAATCCGTAAACGAATTGGCACGAAATGCCCGCGATAATAAATTGAAGCCGGAAGATATTCAAGGTGGAACATATACAGTAACGAATGTCGGTACATTCGGAAACGTAATGGGAACTCCGATTATCAACCAGCCGCAGGTAGCAATCCTTGCTTTGGGTGCGATCCGCAAAATGCCGGCAGTTATTGAAACTCCGGATGGAGATTTCATCGGAATCCGTCATAAAATGTTTTTATCTCATTCTTACGATCATCGTGTTGTTGATGGTTCATTAGGAGGTCAGTTCGTGAGAAGAGTTGCAGATTATTTAGAGCAATTTGATATCAATCGAGAATTATAGTTACTTTCGTTGTAACTAAAAAATAAAATGACCGTAAGACCCACATACTTAAACTAAAAGATGTGGGTCTTTCTTAATTTATAGCGTGATGAGTTTTCTAAAATCTACTATTTTACTAACACTCCTTTTCCCTTTTGTATCTTCTGCCCAGTATGACGATAAACGCGTGGCAGAATTAATCCGTAGCGGTTCCGAATCGGAACTTGTTATGGAAAGTTCTATTATGATCCAGGAGGGATATTTTTACCAGGCAGGTACCATTGTTGACAAGTTACTGGAATTTCAGCCGGCCAGTTCGAATTACAACTACAGAAGGGGGTTCATTTACCTTGAAATGTCGAGCGACTTTGTAAAAGCTCAACCCTATTTAGAGAAAGCTGTTTTGAAAACGGATAAAAAATACGATCCGTTCAATACCAAAGAAACAGCTGCTCCGGTAGATGCCTATTTCGAGTTGGCAAGATGTTACCACATGGCAGGAAACATTGCAAAAGCGGAAGAGTTTTACAATAAGTTCCTTGAAACTTCCATTGCGAAATCGAACAGTGTGTTCTTCGCGAAGTTGTTTTTAGAGCAATGTAAAGTCGCGAAAGCTGAAATGGCAAATCCGAAAAACGTGTACCTGAAAAACATGGGTAGTTCTGTGAACACGAAGAACCCGGAATATTCCCCGGTCATTTCACTGGATGGTTCGGCTTTGTATTTCACTTCCAGAAGAAGATGGCCAACCGGCGCTTCCGACAAAGGTTTGGATCCGAGAAACAATCAATATCCGGAAGACATTTATGTTTCCTACCGCGATTTCGATTCTACGTGGATGGATCCGATCAAACTGGAATTCTGTGATTCCTTGCAAAACGAAGCTACTTTGGCTGTAAGCCCGGATGAAAGACGTGTTTACGCTTATATGGATACACAAGGAAACGGAGACATTTTCTACTCTGATTTCTCCACGAATAAATTCCAGGTAGTGACTCACCTGGACAATAAGAAAATCAATACCAACGATTGGGAAACGCACGCAACGGTTACCCCGGACGGAAAAACGATGTATTTTGTTTCCAACCGCAAAGGTGGTTTCGGAGGTCGTGACATTTACTATTCCATAAAACAAAAAGACGGAAGCTGGGGTGATCCGGTGAATCTCGGACCAAACATTAACGGACCAATGGATGAAGAATCTCCGTTCGTTTCGATCGATAACAGCACACTTTACTTTTCCAGCAACGGAAACAAAAGTATGGGAGGTTTCGATATTTTCATGTCTTCCATCGACAGCAAAGGACAATGGGGACCTGCAAAAAACCTGGGCTACCCGATCAACTCTACGTGTGACGATGTATTCTACACCACAACTGTTGACGGATTGACCGGTTACATGACTTCGCTTCGTGTTGACGGAAAAGGTGAAAAAGACATTTACGAAATCAAGAACAACTACTTAGGTGTTAAAAACGTAGCTGTATTGAACGGGAAAATCAACGTGATCGGTGGGAAACCGCTTCCGGAAGATGTTTCCATTACTTTGAAATGTCTTGACTGCGAAAATCCTTACGATTTGAAGATCTTCCCACGAATGCGTGACGGAGTGTTCATGAATGCACTTGAGCCTTGTAAACAATACGACATTACCTTCTCTTATGAGAAAAACGGGAAGAAAAATTTCTACACGGAGAAATTCAAAACCGAATGTAACAAAGAATATTCTGAAGTTTACCGCGAGTTCTGGCTGGACGTAGACAAGCAGATGATGGTGAAACCTTACTATGTTGCAGGAACGATCACAGACAGCAAGACAAATGCAAAACTGGATGGTGTTGCTATTAGTTTGATCAACAAGAAAACAGGAGAAAAGTTATACGACCTTCCTTCAGGGAAAAACGGAACATACAAAACAGATACGCTTGGAGGCATGAAGCAAGGTGACAATGTAGAATTTGCATTGAAACTGGAAAAAGCGGGTTATGTGACGATGACATACGATGTTCCTGTAACATTGGCTGAAAACTCTGAGATTCGTATTGACCGCTCTTTGGCGAAGAACGAAGCAGGAACGGATATCGGTCTGAATGTAAATCCGATCTATTTCGACTACAACAAATGGGATATTCGCCCGGATGCTGCGAAAGAACTGGATAAGATCGTGAAAATCATGAAAGAAAATCCGGGAATCAAGATTGAGTTAGGTTCTCACACGGATAGCCGCGGTACAAGTGAATACAACATCAAATTATCTGACCGACGTGCAAAAGCTTCTGCTCAGTACATTGTTTCCAAAGGAATTTCTGCAAACAGAATTTCCGGAAAAGGATATGGTGAAACGAAGTTGAAAGTATCTGATGCTGAAATCGAGAGCATGCCGACCTGGGACGAAAAAGAGAAAGGTCATCAATTGAACCGTAGAACAGAGTTCATTATTGTCAAATAATTGAACTGAAAATATGAAATAAAAAGTCGGGGTGAAAAATTTTTCACCCCGACTTTTTTATCTTTGAAACATAACTTTCACATCATGAATTTAGCGCTCACCCGAAATTTTGTCATGTTAGACCTTGAAACCACCGGATTGGATGTGGCAAAAGATCGAATTATTGAAATTGCTTTGATAAAAACTGCTCCGAATGGAGAGCAAAGTGAATTCTACAAACGTATTAATCCGACGATCCCGATTACCAAAGAATCTGCAGAGATTACCGGAATTACGGATGAGATGGTTGCTAACGAACCGGCATTTGCGCAACTTGCGGATGAAATCGCGGCATTTATCGGTGATTCGGATTTGGGAGGATACAATTCCAATAAGTTTGACATTCCGGTTTTGGCGGAAGAATTCCTGCGGATCAATCATCCCTTCAAGATCAGCGAGCGCAGATTCGTGGACGTTCAGAATATTTTCCACAAAATGGAACAACGCACTCTGGCTGCAGCTTACCAGTTCTATTGCAGCGAACCGATGGAAAATGCACACAATGCCATGTATGACACGAAAGTGACGCTGGATGTTTTCAAAGCTCAATTGGAGCGTTATCCCGATTTGGCCAAAACCATCCCGGAACTATCCGATTTTTCACGTCAGGGCAACCAGGAATGGCACGATTTCGCAGGAAGACTTGCAAAAACGAAAGACGGACAAGTAACTTACAACTTCGGGAAGCACAAAGGAAAAACGGTGGAAGAAGTTTCTGTCTCCGAGCCCGGATATTTCGGCTGGATGATGGATGCAGACTTCCCGCTTTATACCAAGCAATTGCTGCGCGAAGAAATGGAGCGCATCAAGCAGAAACGCCGTGTACAACGTGATTCGGAAAACTCGAATTCAAACATCAGCATGGAAGATAAACTGGCTGCATTGCAAAACAAGTTCAAGAAATAATTGCGAATTGCGTCCCGATAGTTATCGGGAGCCGAATTACGAATTAATTTTGAACTTTTTATCATTTGAACTTTTTGAACTTCATCTAAAATGAAAATCATCTGCATAGGGCGTAATTACGCCGACCACGCAAAGGAATTAAATAATCCGCTTCCGAGTGAGCCAGTTTTCTTTATGAAGCCGGACACAGCCTATTTACCGGCAGGAAACGATTTCTATATCCCCGATTTTACGAAAGACCTGCATTACGAATGCGAAGTGGTGGTGAAAATCAAAAAAGTGGGAAAAAACATCCAGGAGAAATTTGCTTCCTCCTATTACGACGAAATCTCATTGGGGATTGACTTCACCGCCCGCGATTTGCAGGAAGAATGCAAGGCGAAAAGTCTTCCATGGGAAAAAGCAAAGGCTTTCGACAACAGCGCCCCGATGGGAACACATTTCATCCCGGTGAGTTCTTTAAACCTGAACGACTTTCATTTCACCCTGAAGAAAAACGGAACCGCGGTTCAGAACGGTCACACAGCCGACATGATCTTCTCTATCGACAAAATCATTGCTTTTGTTTCTCAATACGTTACCCTCAAAACCGGCGATCTGATTTTCACTGGAACACCTGCAGGAGTTGGCCCGGTTGCAATCGGTGATCATTTGGAAGGATTTATTGGTGAGGAAAAGGTTTTGGATTTGAAGATTAAATAAACAATTTGCTATCGTTTAAATCTGTCATAAGCATTCTAAAAAAGAAAAGGATCGCCAAACGGACGATCCTTTTTTTATGAAAGCAACTTAATTCCTATTCCAGAATAATTTTTTTGGTAATCAAGGTGCCGTCGCCCTGAGTAATATTTACAAGATAAAGTCCTTTTGCAAATCCACTCAGATTCAATTCAGATCGACTTCCCTCAGAATGCCGGATCGTTTTTACTTTCTGACCGAATGCATTCACCACTTCGATGACAGACTCTTCAGCTTCTACCCCCATATCGATGACAAAAATCCCGGTACTTGGATTCGGTGAAATCAGTATCTCATCCTCTGCAAGCTCTTGCGGACTGCGGAACAACTTATTACTCATCATATCCGGTGCATTTGGATCTTCCATCATACTTACTTCTCTTAATTTATTTGTGCTGACAATCATCGAAAACTGTTCCGAAGGACAATAATCGTTAACGACCAATCGGGTAATCCGATAAACATGATTGTAGAGAAATTGTCCGTCTGGACCACAACCGGAAGTACCAGGTAACTGTGTGTAATTTCCACCCGTAAGGCTAACAAATCCTCTAAAAGTTTCATCTGCCGAATAATTCCACCAACAAGTAGTTCCTCCGGCTACCATTGAACTGTTTAGATAATATGGATTATTCAGAGGGTCAAGCTCTTCTATGGAATGTCCGTACATGAATCCTGCATTGCTATAACCATTCAAATCGTTTGGAGAAGCAGCAATAGTAAAGTAACTCGGATTTGAAGTATTCGCAAGCAAACTGAACGTCGGATCAAGACTCGCCACGGTAACAATTGTTTGTGCTGTCGTAGAACACCCGGTTACATTATCATAAACCGTTATCTCATAAGTTGTAGTACCGCTTGGATGAACTGAGACAGATGCAGGAGGTCCGTTATAGATCGTTCCTCCCCAAGGAGAAATTTGCTGCCAGGTAATCGTATAATTACCACTTCCCGCAGTAATACTGGTGGATAATCCGGCTTTGTCACCCTCACAGATCGGTGCCGGTGCTGTTAATTTAACTGACGGCGGGCAATTGATCTTAATCACTTTGGAAGTTGCAGCCCACGGATTCCCGCAATTCATCACAACTAATGACACCTTGTAATAATGACCGCACCTCATGTTTACTCCTGCATTGGCAACGATCCCCGGATCAATGGTATAATTACCGGATGGCGCACCATTGATGCCTGGTCCAAACCAAACAGGTCCGAATTGATTTCCATTGGCATCGCATTCTTCCACTACCCAAAGGTGCGAAGAAATCGGAATAGAAGTACCAGACGTACTTGCAGAACCATTCACGGTGAATGACTGAGGGCCGCAGAAGTTCGTTGATGATATCGTAAAGGAAGGTGATAACGCTAAGGGGCATGACAAATTATTATCGATCTTCAGGTTATCAACGGTTCCGTTGAATATTCTTCTGCAAACACCCTGGGAATGTACTTCATGCGTCAAAACATCCAACTCCGTAACGCTCCCCGAAAAAGAAAAACATTGTGGAGACCCCGCCAAATGCCCGGTAAAATTAGAATTGGAAAAAACGCTGAGCACTGCATTTCCTGAGTTTGTACGCTGTAGTCGGATGTAATATGTTGCCGCAACTGAAGGGATGTTGATTGTTGGCGAAGCCGTCTGTGCCCCTCCCCCGTCTCTGGCCGCCGCACCGATCCTCCAACTCATTCCTGCTTGGTTATCGCTACAGCTAGCTGGTGGGTTCGCTGTCAGATAAACCCACATAGCATCCATATTCGTATTTGGATAGGCACCACAGGAAACACAAAAATCGGTTCCCGGAGGAGTAAAACACCCGGATTGAAGACTAATCTGATCTGATGCAAGTGCGGCAAGCACTACTGACGGTGAATTAGTCTGAAGTATCCCTGCGGGATAAGATGACGGGTTGATCGTAACGGAAAAATCCATCGTCCATGCTGTATTGCTAAGTACCGGAATATCCCGACTTGCACGCAATTCACGTCCATCTCTGGCTGTTTGAAACTGGGCAGAAGTACCGGAAAGTGCAATGGTGCCATTGCGCCAGTCGCCGCAGCCACTAGAAAGATTGGCGTTTCCATCCCCAAGGTCTGTCAGATTCCATCCTGCCGGGTAAGAAGCTGTATAATGTGATCCGGAAGCGGCACATTGTGCTTTGATCTGAAACAAGTTAAATGAAAACAGAGCAACTAGTAAATAATTTAAAACTTTCATAGAACATCGTATTTATTGTACCTACTCGTAGAGCTTTTCGGTTTCCGCTTACATGCGGTACTTCCGCATATGCCCCGTTCTGATATACACACTCATATAATTGGGACAGATGCTTCGCGAACACATCTGAATCATAAAATCTAAGTGGATAAATCATCTTACGGTTGAAACAAAAATGACTAATTGTTTTCACCGGTCACTTACCGCAGGATCAGTTTTTTGCACACGGCCGGTTTTCTTTACTTTTAAAAACTAGCGTTTCCGGTTACAAGAATGGATCTTCGAATTCAACCCGAATACCGGTAATAATCGACCAACATGTTCCACTATTTTATCCTTTGAGAGAACATTAAACTGGAAAAAATCTTATATTCGCAAGCGTTTAAAGCATAACCTCATATGTTTTGATCCGAAAATAATCGGAATAATAAAACGCAAAAGATACATACCGCGCATGTGGTGATCCCGATAGCTATCGGGATGGCAGACGCGCAGAAAAGTAAATAAGCATAACCGCGCATGTGGTGAAATTGGTAGACACGCCATCTTGAGGGGGTGGTTTCCTACGGATGTGCTGGTTCGAGTCCAGTCATGCGCACAAAAAAGAATCGGGATTTTACGGTAGTAAGGTTCCGATTTCTTTTTTCACTCCTCTCTCGCTCTCACACTCACTCTTTCCCCGATTCTTTTCAGAGCGGGAGTGAGAACTGAGAGCGGGATCGTCGAAGAAAATTAATTTATCGTTCCTGGTTTTTAATCCTCACAAATAATTCTTATCTTAAATAGGCAATCTAAAATTCTACTATTCATGTTCGACTTCGAAAAACTTGATGTTTATCAAAAAGCAAAATCCTTCAACAAAGAAGTTTATTCTTTTCTTAGAAATTCTAAAACAATCGATTCCGTTTCTAAAAACCAGTTGCGAAGAGCCTCGTTGAGTATTATGCTCAATATTGCCGAAGGTTCCAGCAGATTCAGTAAACCGGATAGAAGAAATTTCTTTGTCATTTCAAGAGGTTCAGCTTTCGAGTGTGCTGCAGTTTTTGATTTCTTGAAAGACGAAACTGTTCTAAACGAAGAAGAATTCACTCAATTTTATTCCAAGGCAGATGAATTATCGCGGATGTTGTTCCGGATGATTGGGAATTTGGCCGGGAATTAATATCTGGACGAGAAATTTTACAAAGCCTCCCGAATTTTCCGTTGTTTTGCAAAAACATTCATCAAATGACCTGGCAACAATTGAAAGAAAAAACGGAAAGAAAATTTGAACGCAAACAACTTTATTCAAACGTATGGGGATGGCAGATACAACCTGGAACTAAATGGAATGTTGGATTATCCTTAAAAGAAACCACTGACTTGGAAAAGCTCTTCGGATTTGAGTTTCCTACAGACTATAAAGCTTTCTTGTCAGAGATGAACAGTTTTGATCACGATGAAATTTCAATTGATCCTGACGAAGAATGTGAAGATGAATTTGGTAGAACATTATATCAGTATCCTCAAGATTATGAACGAACAAAATGGAAGGTTGAAGAGCTCTTTGAATTCATAAACTATACAAAGGAACCATTAGAGAAAGCAGGATTTGATACTGAACAAATAATCGGCTTTATTCCTCTATATGGGAATCGCTATCTTACTGTTTTTAGCGACAAGTCTTTAAGTCCGGTAATTTCTGCTCATCAAGGAACAGATGTAATTCTCTATGGAAATTCACTTTTGGAATACTGGGAAAAAGAATTTGAGCTGTAAAACTGGTTCTAGTTCCGGACCGAATTGCGCACCGATAAGGGGAGATAACGAAAGTTGTTTCCCTTTTTATTTAAGTGGATCCGATTATATTTACAGCAATGAATAATCCAACCCGAAGAAATCGAAATATCGGAACGTCTAACCAAGGTCATGGCAAGAATAATAAACTTGTAATTCCTTATCCTTCTATTGTATCTAAAACGTTTTATGAGCGATTGGATGAGTATGAAAAAATTGTCCGAATTATAAATGATCATGAATTCACATTTGTTATCGAGAAAACGCGTGAAGGTTGCCAGCATGCTTGCACAATAAACGACGTTGAGCGTATTTTAAAATATATACCCGTTGACGACTACGGTAATCTCGGGTTAATTATTTTTCGACAACCTAAGAGAAAAGAAGCCATACTTTCACCGGTCTGGGGACGTTTAATTTATTCTTACGAATTTGAAAACAATTATTATCCTGCCATTGTAATAGAAGCAATTGATTACACCAGGAAATTACAATGGCCAACAAAACTATCTATTGAAGGTCAAAAGGAATTGGAGAGATTGAAATTGGACGGACATCCATTTATACAAGAATCTCGTCATTTTATTACCGAGTACCAACTTGAAAATGTAAGAAACACTCAGCTTTATAGAACTTTACCACATGAATTTGGTCATTATGTCCATTATCTGGAAGTTGTAGAAAGGCCTTCAACGGAAGATGAAGAATTTACGGAGTGGGAAAAACGGGATGATTTTTACTTTAGCATCCCTTCCGTCGAAAAGGAGAAGTTTGCTCATTTATATGCAGACAAATTCAAACAACGGCTGGTTGAATTATCAGTTATTCCATTTGATCGGATTGATTAATCTTGGTTCGACTTCTGTACTGAATTGCGTTCAAAAAGAAAAGTGAACTGCTTACGCGATTCGCTCTTCTTTTTGCAGTAGTAAATGTAGAATTTTGAGTGGGCGAATTCGGTTCGGATCAATAACATATTCAGACAGTAAGTTTTGACGGATACTGTTTCTAATGATTGGAGCAATTAAAACGAATTCTTATTCCTCAAGTACTTATGGAGTAAGAATCTCTATTAGATCATCCTTTGCTATGGCGATTTGTTTCGTTAAGGGATTGTATTTAATTTGAGGTAAATCGCTTAGGTGATGAATAATAGAGGATGTTTGTTTTCCCGACTTTATTTCTTCCATTTTTTGGATAATTCCTCCTGTCTTCAAATCGATGATTTTAGGGTATTCGAACAAATCCCAACAAGTATTTAAGTCAATGGCAAATACATTACCGATCGGAGCATTTACTTTTCCACATACCGCTATATCATCGTTTTTGAAATTCCAAATTGCAATTTGACCAGGTAATATCGGTTCAATTTCGTCATCATTCAAAGGTTCTTCCCGGCTTGCACAAACTAATATATTATCGTTATCTATAAAACTGGCGGAACTAAGCTCCGCAGTCACATTTGGAATTTCAGATCCCCGGTCCAACAAGCAGGGATCAAAGATACACGCTTCGATGTCGAATAACTTAATACAGTCGAATGGATGCCAGAACCAACCTTTGCTCAGAAGAAATTTATTGTCAGGGCTTACTTCAAGCCTTGAATGAAAGAAATCCCATGGATTACGCGAAGAAATACTAGTGATGATTCTTCCCGATTCTACTTCTTCAAAATCGAGTTTGCAATATGTTGCAGGACAATGTATGAGGTAAACAATGGCATTCCTTGTGAAAAAAGCTGCTGGAAACTCATATACTTCGGACTGATAGTAGCTGCGGTTAATTTCACGGAGAACCTCACCATTTTTCAACAAAAGTCCTTTTGTGCCTAACTTTCGATAAATCAAAACGTAATTACCACATTCGGAAGTGATCGAGCTATCAAAGACGAACCCAAAATGGTATTTTTGTAATTGTTCTTTATTTCCATCAAGACTATAAATAGTTCCCGCAGAATTCCAGTCTACCAATTTTCCATTATACCAATCCAAAGTTTTAAGGTGAAAAGTTTTAATAGTTTGCCGTTTCATAAAATTTAATCCTCTAAAAAGCTAAGTTAATGAACATCGTGTATGATCTGACTTCTGTACGCATTCCTCAATACTTACATTACCCTAACATCCTCCATTCTATCTCATCTCCACTCTCACTCCTTCGGTATTATTCCAGATGTGTAATTTGTGCTTACCCCATTTATAAGAAAGCTCTTGTTTTCCGGTTGCTAGTTTTTTGGAATCGGGCGGACCTAGTTTTTCGCAGATAGTATTCAGAAAAGCATTCAATGCATCTTTAAAGGGAGCAACACTCAATCCTGTATTGTAATAATTAAAATGCAATTTGATAATCTGTATGGGCTCCCGGTTAAATGCCCAAAGGAGTAAATTTAACCGATGATGCGGTCTTTTTCCATGCACCGGATGGTCAATCAGGGAATTGTATTCAGCCGTTTGCTGTTGGTCGCTTTCGGTATTGTATACTTCAGGAGTACCTAAAATTTCAATGGCTTCATCAAAAGAAAAACCCGGTGAAACTGAACAAAAAGAAAATCCGTTTTTGGAATCGTAGTTGATTTCTTTCAATAAAAAGACAAACATTTCTTCTAAATCTCCAAACTCCGATTTCCACATACCATATGATTATTAAATCTTAAATCAAAACTCTTATTTCGGAATACTGTATCAGAGAAGCATTTAATCCACTTTCATTGTACAGAATACCCGAAGATACATTTTTCAACCTTAAATAACGATCTGCGCAGGTGAATTTGCTCCCCGGTATTCATTCTTTTTTAGTGTTGAGTAGTACTCAACAAATTTGGAGTTCTGTATGAGATCATGCCTATTGTGCATTCGGATATGAAATATGCTCAATATTTAATTGATAAATCAATTTGATTTTTGAACGCAAACCTTGAATCTGTTAACGAATTTGCAATTAACCGATTATTTTCACCTATAAAAATAGTTAATATTATCTACAAAAAGTTCAAATTGTTATATTAAATGTTAAAATATAATTAATTGTGAATATTTCAGCATTAGTTGTCGCAACGTCTTCATCCACTTAATTTACAGCCAATTAAAACCATTATTCATGAAATTAGCACATCTAACAGTGGCTGCACTGTTCGTCGGAATGACGTTTGTAGCCTGTGAGAAAGACTCCAAGCCTTTCGCAACAAGTAAAAAACCGGTACCCGCTGCCGAAACCGAAAAAGCGGATGATCCAATCAGTAATCTTTTCAGAAGTTACGTAAATCAAAACACGGTATCCGCCCAGTTCAATGCGTCGGACGGTGGAGAACTTGTCAATTCGGAGGGGAATGTCAGCGTAACGATCGCAGCAGGATCATTGACCCGCCTGGATGGAAGTCCTGAAACCGGACAGGTGACTATCAGTATGTTTGTTGCAAATCGGCTTGCGGACAACGCGCTTGGCGGTCTGCCAACACAAAGTGCTTTTGGCACGCAGCAAGGTCAGGGTGGCGGAATCATAACAGCCGGATCAATGCGCATCGAGATGTTTAACGCGCAGGGACAACCGCTGCAAGCCCAAAACGGCGGAGTTGTCGTAAGTGTTGCTACGCAGGAATTTAATCCGCAAATGTCACTCTGGATAGGTACACCTTCGGTCAACCAACCACGGGATAACGTTTGGGTAAGAGTATCCGATCCTTTGACGCCAGGAGCGAACGGACAATCGTACAACTTCAACTGGAGCCGGAATGCGAATTACAACATCGACATGCAAAACCTGTGTCCGGGATTACAGTTAACCGATCACAAGGTGACCATTTCAGCGTCTGCGGCTTTCAACCGTACAAATACACAGATCTACGTTGTACTGGAACCATGTACGCAGCAAGGACAGAAAATCATTTTCAGTCTTGACATGTACAATGCTTCGCCAAGATGGTGGTTTGCCAATCCAAATGCAAAACTTCCAATCGGATACCAGGTGACTTACGTAGCTATTACGAGCTATAACAACCAGCTTTATTACGGAAATGCTACGACCATCGTTACTCCAAACATGACAACAAACATACCTGTCATGCTACCGACGACTTTGGCTGCACTGACAGCGTATCTGAATAGTTTGTAAAAACATTGAAGAAATAACGGAGGCCATTCTTTTACGGAATGGCCTTTTGTTTTGTGCTGGTTCGAATTTATTCATGAATACAAAAACAAATTTTGATAAATACTCATCCTTCAGCAAGCATTTGTTATTTTAAGGGTTTTAGTTACCTTGGTTCATCTCACTCCGCTAACACTCATTTTATGAAAACCGCTTCTCTGAAAAAACAATATCTTACTGTAATAGACAGTTTGAATCTGAATGAAACTGAAAAAAATCTTGTAAAGATTATTTGGTTAGACTACTTCTTACTTTTGGATAAGCATGCAAGACAAGGAATCTATAGCAGTAATACTTCCCAAATCATTATTATCTTTTTCAGCCTCATAATTCCAGTCATTGAAACAATTCCGAAAATTCCCAGATTTCCCTTCGGATTATCTATAATAAGTCTTTTAAGCATTATAATTGCCTTAATTACAGCATTAAACAGACAAATGAACTTTGATGCAAGGTGGAAACATTACAGAAAAAATGCTGAAATGATGCGAAATGAAGGTGATGATTTTTTGGCTTTATCCGGATCCTATCAAAAATTTAAAACGCATAGCGATGGCTTCCAGTATTTTACAACGGCAATCACGTTGTTTAGAAGACAGGAAATCAACCAGTATTTTGATAGCGAAAAAGAAAAGGTAGGACAAAAAGCGAATGCTAAGAATGCAGAATAATCTTGTTTAATCCCTAAATTTATATCCAATAAAACCAACGGATGAATGAAAGCTCTATTTATCCCTGTTGTTTTATACGTTTCAAATCCTTTAATTATCAGTAATCGAACATCATGAGCTTAAGTAAGAAAATCTCCCGAAATATCAGGGTAGCCAATATGACCTTTCGATGGGCTATTTCACCCAAACCCACTCAAATTATTCTAGTCGTTGAATCAGCTGATATGAAAGGACAAAAAATGGAGGTTATAATTGACTCAGATATTGACCGATTCTGGATCGATTTTCCAAATACATCTGAATTAAATCTCAAGGTAATCATGCCCAAAGATGTCGAATTAATTATTCTTCAGGCACTGCAACTCCAATGGACTCCTTTAGAGAAAGGCCCCATTTTGCGATTCAAATTTGAAAACGAAACGCTCAAACGATTAATAGGTCAATAACTTGATTCAATATTGAAGCAGCTTACCAATAACGACTACTTTATGATACCAAAATCATTACTTATAATTTTATCACTTTTATCCTTTCCAATGTTTTCACAAACGCATATGCGTACAGTTAATGAATTGATCAATACTACAGATCCGGCATGGCCATTTGTAGAAGAATGGATCGATTCCGCTACTAATCGGGTTGAAATTCTTCCCATCGATACCCAAAAAGCAAAAGATGCGTTGTATCATACGCAAGTGACAACCCGATCTCCTATGGGAGCTATTGTCTACATGACCGGAGGGCTTTTGATTGATAATGGTTGGATAAGGATTCTCGGTTCAGGAAATGCGAAACTTACGCGTACACTTCCGGATTGGAACAAGGGGAAATCATTTGAGAATTTTGGAGAAGCACCCGGCTTCCTACTTATTGCGGATGACGCAATCGGTGGATTTTTCCTGCTCAATGGCGGTCAATTAGGTTCGGATACGGGAAAGGTTTATTATTGGTCTCCGGATAATCTGCAATATGAACCGTTGGATCTTTCATATACCGAATTTCTCAATTTTTGTCTGAACGGAGATCTCGAGCAATTTTATAAAGGCTACAGATGGATTAATTGGAAAACGGATATCGCAACTCTCACTGGCGATGAAGTCTTTTCTTTTTACCCTTACTTATGGACAGTTGAAGGAAAGGATCTTGAGAAAATCACCCGAAAAAAAGTGCCTGTAGAGGAGCAGTATCTGTTTAATCTGGATTTTCGTAAACAATTGGGGCTGGACAAATAATCCGATTCTGCTTATGAAGTCATTTACGTACAAAAACTAAAAACGTCCGTTGAACCTCTTATCTAATAAATTGTATCACTCTACCGTTACATTAGTACAAAGAATACGAACCATGGTAAAACACATCGCACTGTACTCCATTCTTTTTGTCATTTTGACAGGGTTTTCCGGAAAGAATAATTCTGAAAAAGGAAATCAACGGGCGTACTATGAATGTACGGATCCAATTGCTATCGACCCGAGCTTATTTATTCCGCAACAAGGAAAAGTTTATTTCCATTTCGATACGAAAAAATCTCCATCCGATAAAGATTTCGCTGATTTTGTATGGTATAACCAGGCTAAACCAAGTGATTATTTTACAGCATATCTTGTGAATACAAGCGATTCTTCCTTCCGTGCCAAACGACAAGACGGAAGTCTCATTATGATTCAGGAAGCCCTGGATAAGGAAGGAAAATGGCGACCAATCGAATACTGGGTATACAGCGGTTGCGGGAATAGTTATTTTGATCCGCTAGAGTTAAATCCAGGGAAGTATGTTATGATTCCTATCAAGAAATACTCCGGGGATTTTGAGACCAAAATCAGATTACGATTTTTGCAAGGAAACAATCTGTATTGTTCAGAACCCTTTAACGCTAAAATCGATCAATCGCAATTTGAAAAAAATACTGAAAATGTAAATGGTATCCTGTATCATGGAAAAGGGAATTACCTGGAGCGGGAAGATGCTGCGGAACCTATACTATTAAAATGACGCATGGATCAATACATATCAAAGTTTAGAATTTACAAACTGTATACCGACTGAGTGAATTAACGAAAGCCGACTCCTCCTTTATTCAATACTACTGTCTCGATGATGAATTCCCTGTGAAAAAATTATACCTATTTTTGCGAATTAAAATATCAACACATGATCAATAAATCACTGATCTTCTTAATCGCTCTAAGTACTTGTAGTTTATATGCTCAAGACAATTCAGGGCCTGAAATTCTTGTTTTATCCCCCAATGAACTTATTTTCGAAAAGTCCTTGGAAAAGGAACTTTCAAAAAATGTTAGTGAATATGTGGCGAGCATGGATTTAAATGCAGCGAATAATTTCCTTCATTCTGATGAGTTCAAGGGGTATCCGGCTAGTTCACAAGAAACGATAAAAAGTGAAGTTGCATATCTTAAAACACTCGATTACAAGAATATTACCAGCTATTTAACTGAGCAATTTTTGTATTACACGCTTCAAGAGAAACTCGAGAACATTGTTGTGAAATTAAGCAATGAGAAAAGTAAGGGAGATAAAAAGGCAATCTCAAAATTTATAAATGGAACGAAAACAGATTTCATCATTAATTTGAGTATGCTTGAATTTTATAAATCGGAAAAAGCAGGATTCTTGAAAGTTTCTGTTCAACTCTACCAGAAAGAGACCGGCAATATTATTCTTGATAAAAGTTATACCGGAGATTGGAGCAATCCGGGTTTTCAATATACATGCGAGGAAAAATCGGTCAACTGTTGTATTAACAATGCTTTATCACAAGCCGTAAATGAAATTTCAGCACTTATTTTGGAAAACGATCCGAAAATTAAACGTGAGAAACAACTTGCTGCAGAAAAGACGGCTATTCTTATTGAGAATTATTACAAGCGGCCATTTGAAAAATCAACTCTGGCAAAAATTATTCAGCAAAAAAAAGAGAATATTGATCCGGAAAAAGCATACCAGCTTTTATTCAGTGAGGATAAAACTAAGTTTGTAGCCTTTTTTATTGAACCGGTTCCTGCAAATGACGGAAAAGCTTTTCACGACAGCAAAAAGGACCACAATATCAATATTGAATCGAATGATCAGATGGCTGTATTCAAAGGGAAATATCCCAATACCTACGCATACATTGTAAAAGGTGTTTGGTATAAAGATAAATGGTATTACGAAAAGACAGCAGTTACTTATTTCGATTCAGAATCTTTGGAAAAGGGAAAACAACAGTTTTTCTGTTACCTGGAGAAATGGAATTTCTTCGTAGAAAACACTGCTCAAGTAAATCCGGGCTTTTGGGAAGCAACAGGTAAATCCGGTCATACACTTGTCTCAAATACGCTTTTCGAAAAGGTTCCCGATCTAAAAAAAGATCCTAATTGGGTAAAGTACAAGGACATTTGGGAAAAAGAAGAAAAAGAAAATCAACCCTATATTGGCATGTATGAAATTGTTGCAGATCAATTAAAAGAGGAAAAAAAATAATCTGTCATTATTCAATTGCAGCAAATTTTACTTTTAAACTCATTTAATACATACTAGAGGAGTTAACGGAAGTTAACTCCTCCTTTATTTTCTATAAAACCGGAAAAAACCAGGATTCAGAAAAGTACCTGTCTTAAAACACCTTTGAAAATCCAATCACTTTCTAGGAAAAAATCTCCATTCTACTAACCTTCCTCCTCCGAATCACGTTAGTTCTTTTTGATAACTGTTTTTCACCTTTCATGAAAAATCTTCGAACATCATTTAAAATCTATTTCCTGTTGAAAACCGTTAATAAAGTAAGTTTTCTACTGCTCATCCTGGCACCGTTGTGGGGATATTCTCAAAACCTGGTTCCAAATGGAGATTTCGAAGAGTACCTTATCTGCCCGGATCTGGATAGCGGTTATACAATTGATGATTGCACAGTAAGCTGGTTTGGTCCCGGAGTAGGCACACCGGATTATTTCAATAGCTGCAGCCAGCAGTTGGATATCTATGGCCAAACAAGTATGAGTACGCCACTGAACGGATTTGGATTCCAGGAACCAAATTCAGGTGAAGGATACATTGGCCTAATAACGGGCTTGGTTAATGGTGAAGGTTCTTACTATGAATATGCTTCGGTAAAACTTTTCGAACCTTTGGAAGCCTATCGCTATTACCGGATCGAATACTATATCAGCCTGGCGGATTCAATTTGGTGGGATAATGGTGTTGACCATCTTCAGTATTTCGATTCTTTCGGTGCCGCTGTTTCCAAAAACTCACCCAACGAACTTTATTATGGAGTCCCTACTCCTTCACGGTACAGCTGGCCGGTACAAATGCGAAGTGAAGCAGGCGTTTTTTTAAATGATTCATTGGGATGGCAAAAAATAGAAGGTGTAATCCTGGCATCAGGTGGAGAAGAATACCTGACGCTTGGTTGTTTCAATAAATGGAATGAAGTTCAAACAAACTACCATTACAACTTCTCGTCATTGATTGAAGCGTATTATTTCATCGATGATGTTTCATTATTCCCGCTCGACTCATTTGCTGTGATACCCCAAAACCAGGAAACACTTACGATTCCGAATGTTTTCTCCCCCAATGGAGATAACGTGAATGATCTGCTGACGTTTCATAGCGGAGACATGAAAGGTTCTATAACAATTGTAAACCGATGGGGAAATCCTGTTTTTCATTCGGATTTACCTTTTTCATGGGACGGAACAACATCTGACGGGCAGAAATGCACCGAAGGAGTATATTATTATATTCTGGACAGTGAATCCGAATCAAAATCGGGTATGATCCATTTATTCAGGTAATATCAAAAACGCACACACCTGTTTACATGTACGTTTTTGAAAATCAGTTACCCTGAGTTGAAACTCACAACACCTTATCATCCAGGAAATCCAGCAAGGCCGGATTCGGATTACCACTGAATCCTTCGGTAATGCTATCAATCCGATCCATGATTTGCTGATCCAGTAATTTCGGAGTTACGACATTGCTAACAGCCCTGGAAGGATTCATACTGCCCGGAATCGGGATAAAACCCTTCGTGACGACATAAGCGAGTGACAAATCTACAGGGCTCATGTTGAGTTGTTTTGCCAAAGACATAAAACCGATCACGCAATTCAGATTACGGCGAATTTTATCCGGGTCGTAATAGCCCACCGATTGCTCAAATTCATTTAGATTCAGCAATTCAAAAATGCTTTCGCGTAATTCACCGTCCGACAATTGATCAGCGTTTGGAAGATCCAGCAGAACCGGGTTTAAAAAACCGCGCAAAATGGAGGAATAAGCAACAAGCCGGATGGCATGTTTTTTCACGACATCGATGATTCCATTGAATTCTGCACGCCTGGAAAACGGGCTGTAGACACATTCAAAATAATCCACGCCATGTCTTTGAGACAGGAAGTCGAGCAAATCGGCCCTGCATTCAGATACGCCGATGAAACGGGTTCTTCCTTTCTGTTGAAATTGGACCAATTCGCTGTAAAGCAAAGAAGCTGTCTCTTTACTCAAATCCGGATCGATGCGGTGTAACAGGATTACATCTGTTTCATCGAGGTTCAAGCGGTTTAATGATTCATCACATTGTTCGCGAATCAGGGAAGGATCTGAAACATAAGGGCAATCGGGATCAAATGTAATTCCGACTTTGGTACAGATGAAAAAATGTTTTCGCATTTCCGGGTGCTGCTGAAAAAAAAGACCGATGTTTGATTCACCGTCGCCATAGGCTCGCGCTGTGTCCAGGAAGATCTTTTTTCCCTTTGATTCGCTTGCCAGTTTGCCCAATCCGCTCAGGACTTTCTCCAAATTATCCGGATTATTTCCTGCCTGCAAACTTCCGTAGCCGACCGAAAAAATTGCTTGTTGTTCATTCATATGATTCATCGTTCTTAAACAGTTTTATTCTTATCTTTTTTATCCAGGTTCCTTAGAATTGCCTGCACGTAGCTTGAAGCAGGATCTTTTCCCGGATCTATATCGCGGGCTTCTTTCATTTCCATATATGGTTCCAGGCCTTCAATTTCCATAATGAGGAATTTTCCGTTTACCATCACACCGTCAATCCGTTTGTAAGTCGGGTTTTCGATGTTCTTTTCTTGCAGGAAAACAGCAAGCGATTCTGAAATCAGCTGTGCCTGTTCCCTACCCGATACAATTTCCGACTCCCGGATCTGTAAATCGGGACGGAAACTTTCCTTGATTTTAGCCAAAGATCCTTCAATGTCCGTATCGCAAATGTGAAAGGATTTTCCGCCATAAAAAGGCTGAACGCGTTCTTCATGTTTCACCGGAACTTTTACAAAGCAGTGGCTGTATTTCCCGCCGAAAAAAACGAAACTCAACTCTCCTTTTTGACTCACTTCTTCCAGGAACGGTTGAATCACTACTCCTTTATTCTGTTTGATCAACTGGTAAAAATGCTCCGAAACATCGTTACCGGGCTTGATACGTCGATAACCCAAAGCAGCTGCATCTACGACTCCTTTTAGGATCAAATCATCCGTATGAAACGTTTCCGAAGCCTGCTTCATGGTTTCATGATAATTACATGTATCAGTCGCAATGATTGTGGGTACAACGGGCAAACCTCCCGATTGTAAATCGTTCAAATAGTTTTTTTGAAAATTCCAACGGATAAACTTCACTGAATTCTGGATCGGCACATTCAGCAGTTCTATTCTCTTCAACCAATCGTCAAAGTCCTTTTGCTGTTTCGAATAACCCCAAACCGGTCCCAGGATCAGGCATTCTTTTTTATGCCACTCGACGGAAGTATCCAGGAAATTTACCACTTCAATGATTTTACCGGTTTGCTTTTTCAACTCCGGGATCACCAATGACAACCAGGGATATTGAACTCCCATAAAATAATCCATTGTATGTGGATTTTGTCCGTCACCGATCGTACTGTCGCTGGCTACAAAAGTGATCATTGCCATAACGTTTCTTGGAGATTGGTTGATAATTGGAGGTTTCGGATGAGCTTGCAATACTGCAATTCCGTGGGGTGATTTGAAAAGGACTGTGATCTGAATTCAGCCAGCCAATAGGTCAGGCAAACCGCCCGACCTGTCATTCTGTTTTTCATAGTGATTATTTTTTGCCAAAACTAAGCAAGGCAAACATAAACGATTGACCGCAGGATAGGTTTTTTACACTTTTTGGAAAAGGTGGAATCCGTTCCGCAGAAAGCAAAATATTTCTTCAGAAATGCAATTGTTCGCATGAAAAATTAAATACCTTTAAGTCAACACAAACACTATTCACATGAAAAAAATTCCACTTGTTGGCTTGCTTCTTTGTGCAAGCTTCCTGTTTGCGCAATCCGTAAACGCCCAGGATCTCAAAACACTCTACCGCGATGCCATGCGCACAGCAGTTTATCCTGATTCATCAAAAATTTACACCAACCTGGTATCAATCACACGCCAGAACCCGGATCTCATCTGGAAGAACTTTAACGGTGAACCATATCTACTGGTTGTAACCTGGAAAAGTGCCTCCTATTATCCGAACGGTGGAGATTCACTCTACAACACCGGGCCTTATGCGATTTGGGTCACTGCGGCTCCACTTCTGAAAAAATGGTTTCATCAACAGAACGTGGCCGACACCAACCTGCGTCTCAAACAATTATTGGGCTTACCGCCGGTCGGTGCGAATTATAAGTATTTCGTAGAGTTTTGGGTTCGGCCTGCAGATCTTTTCCGTCCTTGCCCGGACAGTGATATCACTGACAGATCTTGCTCCCTCTGTTTTCCAGCCAACATTTCCAAAGATTACGTTGCCTGGTTCAATGAAAGCCGGATCAGCAGATATTATGCTTGTCAGCTCTACGATCAATATCCATGGACACAGCTCGGATATACCTACGACTGGAATCCGGGTAATCCGACACACGTTGGAATGAGCGAATTTGTCATCAAAGAAAATGCAAAGATTTACGTCAAGCAGGTTTCGACTACGAGTCAGTACCTGCGGAAGTAATGTAACTTCATTTTAAGTAAATGTAGATGACGAAATAGAAAGGTATCAAATACAGTTCATTTTCTTTCTCCCGCAGAAGGTCACAGATGTTCGCGGAAAATGAAAACTACTCTGCGGGCCTCCGCGGGAAAATTTTAAAATCACAAATCATCAGTAAAAAGCGGATTGTGTAATAGTAATTCGCTTTTTATGATTGTTGATATGCCAATACATCAGCCAAAGCACTAATTCCTTCTTCCAGTTCTTTTTCAGAAAGTGCTCCGTAGCCTAAGCGGATACCGTTTATTGTTTCATTAAAACTGTAATTATCCGGTGAGATCATATCGATGCCCTTATCTTGGAGTTTTAGAGAGATTTGCAACCAATCCACTTGTTTATTCGGGACGATCCAAAAAGCCAAACCACCTTCTGGAATAGTAAAAACCACTTGCTCCTTCAGGTATTTCTTTAGCAATGAAACAGTAAAATCCCGCTTGGCTTTATAATGATTTGTTGCCTTATGGATATGTCTTTTTATGGTACCATCTTTAATAAGTTGCAAAACAGCCCGCTCCATAATACCATCGCCCTGCACATCAATGATTTTTCGCAAATTTCCTGCGCTTTCAATCAATTGATTGTTATTGCTGACTAAATAACCGATGCGGAGAGCCGGTGCAACCACCTTACTCATTGTTCCGATGTAGACATAGTTTTTCAGCTCTGCAAAACTCGACAATGGCAAAACCGGACGATAACCAAAATGAAACTCATTATCATAATCATCCTCGATAATGGTAAAACCATATTCATTGGAAAGGTTGATTAGTTCCAGCCTTCTTTTTAAACTCAATGTGGCGGTTGTCGGATATTGGCGATGCGGCGTAACATAAATGGCTTTGATTTTTTTTCCAGAATTCACGAGGTAATCAATGACATCATCAATCACTATTCCGTCCTGATCTACTTTGGCGGGTAAAAGCCTGGCTCCCGCATGTTGAAATGCTTTCCATGCAGGTTTGTATCCCGGATTTTCAATGATCACGTAATCATTTTTTGCAAACAAACATTGAGCCATCAGGTACATCGCCATTTGACTGCCCCGGGTGATGCAAATACGCTGCTCATGAGCCTGCATTCCACGCTGGTGATTGAGCATTTGAACAATGGATTTTCGAAACTCAGGGTCCCCCAACTCATCGCCGTATCCCATCATTTGCCACCTGCCCTTTTGATTGAACAACTGGCGATATGCTCTCGCAAGCTCAACAATAGGAGCAATTTTACTATCGGGATGTCCGTCATCAAAGTGCAAATGAACCGGTTTTCCAGCTGCATTTTTCGCGACAATCGCTACAGTGTTGTTCTTTGGTACATCTTTCAAATCAGGCAAAGTATCTGAGACAAACGTTCCCCGTCTTTCTTTTGAAACCAGCCAACCTTCAATAAGCAGCACATTAAGGGCTTCCACAACCGTATTCCTGTTGACTTTTAATCGTTGTGCAATAGCTCTGCTTCCGGGTAAAGCATCCCCAGGTTTTAATCTCCCTGAATGAATTCCCTTGATGAAAGCATCTGCAATTTGCAGGTAAATTGCTTTATCCGATTGCTCATCTAACTCAATTTCAAATTTCCATTCCCTCAACATCTGGACTATTCATTTTTATAAAAACTGTATCACAAAGACAGTCCAAATCTACAATACTTTTGTCTCGCAATGGTGCAAAAAACAAGAAATAATTTCAGTCATGTCACAATCAGAAGAAACAACAACAGGTAATCAAAGAGCTACTCTTACCGAGCAAAAATCATTCAGCTCCAACGATTTCCATCAGACATTCGCAAGACCGGTGTACGTAAAATCCTCTCACCTGATTCACAAAAATGTGGAACAGGCAGGTGTACACGATCAGTTCTCCACAGAAAGAAAACATCCGGTATTTTTTGTCGATTTACCCAGTAAAAATATAAGTATGACCATCGGTGGATTACTCCCGTCTCAAAGGACAAACCGTCACCGCCATACATATGAAACAATCCTGTATGTCATTGAAGGAACAGGCTGGACAGAAGTAGAAGACCAACGTGTGGAATGGAAAGCAGGTGACGCTGTTTACATTCCATCCTGGGCATGGCATCGTCATCAAAACCTGAGTGACAGCGAACCTGCCAAATACATTGCCTGTGAAAATGCGCCGCAGCTTCAGAATTTAGGCGTTGCATTACGCGAAGAAGAAGGCCGTGATCTATAAGCACATGCTCTTTTGTAAACTTTCAAAAAATAAATATCCGATGAAAAACAATTTATTCGAAGGCGTAATCGCTTATCCCATCACACCATTCAATGACTCCGAAAAGGTCGATGTTTCCCTATTCAAAAAACTGACGGAACGGTTGGTCGTTTCCGGTTGTCACGCCATTGCTCCCTTAGGCAGTACGGGTGTTCTGCCTTATTTATCCGATGAAGAAAAAGAAGCAGTCACTGAAGCAACCATTCAACAGGTAGCAGGCAGAGTTCCCACATTGGTCGGTGTTTCGAACCTTACAACCGAGAGAACCATCCATCATGCTCAATTTGCGGAAAAGGCCGGAGCATCTGCAGTGATGATTATCCCGATGAGTTATTGGAAACTGACCGATGATGAAATCGTTAGTCATTATGATGCAGTAGCTTCTAAAATCTCCATTCCGATCATGGCTTACAACAATCCTGCAACAAGCGGAGTGGATATGTCTCCTGCCTTGTTAAAACGCTTGTTGAAAATACCCAACGTAACCATGATCAAAGAAAGTACGGGAGATATTCAGCGCATGCATACCTTGAGAAACGAATTAGGTCCGGATGTCGCTTTTTACAATGGCTCCAATCCTCTTGCCCTGGCAGCTTTTGCCGCAGGAGCCAATGGTTGGTGTACTGCAGCTCCGAATCTCATTCCAGAACTCACCGTTGCATTATACCATGCCATCCGGGAAAACGACCTGGCGAAAGCACAACACTTGTTTTATACACAACTGGATTTGCTGAAGTTTATTGTTGCCAAAGGTTTACCTCGAGCCGTAAAAGCAGGACTGAATCTTTTGGGAGAAGACGGAGGATATTTGAGAAGTCCTTTAAAGCCTTTAACGGATCATGAAATCCTCGAATTGGAACACATTCTTTCGCAAATCGACGAAAAATCAAAACCGGAATTCCGGTTGGTGTAAAATCGGTTTCTCATTACGAATCATTTTTAAATCAACACATACATGAATTACAACATCCGAAAAGCAAGCCTGGAAGACCTGGACGAAACGGCAGCATTATTCAATCTTTACCGTGTTTTCTACCGCCAGGCATCAGACGTGGAAAAAGGAAAAGCATTTCTAGAAGAACGGTTTTTAAATAGTGAATCCGATATTTTCCTTGCTGAAGTCAATGGAAAAGCTGTTGGTTTTGTTCAACTGTATAAATTGTTTCATTACACCAAACTGCAAAAGCAATGGTTGCTGAGTGATTTGTTCGTCCATCCGGATTACAGGGGAAAAGGGCTTTCTGTGGCCTTGATAGACAGAAGCAAACAATGGTGTGAAGAAACCGGGGCTTGTGGCCTGATGCTTGAAACCGAAAAGACAAACGACATCGGCAATCAGCTCTATCCGCGCTGCGGATTTGAATACGATGGTTTACACAACTATTATCATTGGTGGAAATAATGTGATGGCAACGGCAGACTCAAAAGTTTGCCGTTTCTTTTTGATATAAATCCGGAAGCAGTGAAATTTCCCCGGGTGTTATTTGCTATAAAACAAGTATTTCTAAGTGAATTTAAAAACGGCTACCAATACGCTACCCTATTTATTTACAATCATTTATATTTATTCCGGTTGTTGATCTCAATTCAAAACAACCAACACACACATTATTCACTTATATGACCCTATCATGGAAAAAAAAGTAAAAAAAGATTGGTATACCTCCAAGTATGGAGTGATCGCCGGTTATTTACCACAGGATAAAAAAAGCATCCTGGACTGGCATAAGCAGATCGTATCTGATGTTGAAAATGAAAAGCAAAAAAACGGAAAAGCAGCTTTTCAGCCTTCTGTGCAGGCGCTTTCCGATTTGATTTCTGAAAACGGCATTGTGCGTATGTATGTTACTCAAATGATCAACGAAGTTCCTGCCGCACAACGAAAAATCAAAAGTCCCGAACAGTTGCTGGATACTCTGAATTACATTATTCAAAGAGCACCCGAATACAATCCGGATCCTGCAAAACGAAATACTTTTCCGATGTCTGCGCTTTTTGTTTACATGATGTTTACACCTTCCGGAGAAACTGCATTCACCATGACGGAGTTCAATACTGCGATCCGGAATATTTTACAAGCCTGGTGTAATTACCTGGATTCACCGGCTTCGTGTAATGTATTGAACACAGGAAAAAACGGGTGGTTATCGCCTTCAGCTTATGCTCTCAACCAACTCAATGAATTTATCATTCCGGATAAAAATGCGCCGCATTGGGGATTCAAGTCTTATAACGCTTATTTTCACCGGCTGATCAATCCGCAATACAGACCGATTGCCGCTCCGAACAATCCGAAAATCATTGTTTCTGCCAATGACGGAACGGTTTACAACCTGAGCAGAAAAGTGAAATATTCGGACACTTTCTGGATCAAGAGCCAACCGTATTCACTGGTAAACATGCTCGATAATAGTCCGCATACAACTGATTTCGTTGGTGGCGACGTACTTCAATCCTTCCTGAGTGGTGCAAATTTTCACCGTTGGAACGCCCCGATATCCGGTAAAGTGATTGAAGCCCGAATCATCGAAGGATTGATGTTCAGCGAATTGCACTCAGAAGGATTCGACAAAGATGCCGGGATTCTTTCCCAGGGATATGAAAGTTCTGTGAATACAAGAGGATTGGTGATCATTGAAAGTGACGACAAAACGGTCGGTAAAGTATGCGTTATTCCGATCGGAATTACCGAAATCTCTTCCATTACCATTGAGGTAAAAGTTGGACAGCGAGTGACCAAAGGTCAGGAACTGGGTTATTTCAGCTACGGAGGTTCTACACTTTGCCTGGTATTTCAACCCAAAGCAATCAAGCAATTCAATGTGTACGGACCCACAAAATCCAATCCGCAGGGAGAACCGATCAATGTCAATGCACAAATCGCAGTAGCGAATTAAAATCGAAAGATTTCAGAATATTAAAAAGCGGATTGCAATAGCAGTTCGCTTTTTTTCTCCCACGGAGGATCTGCAGATGTTTTTGCTGGAAACTTACTCTTTGACGACTCTAATCTAAATACTATGTGAACTGATGTGTTCTATGTGGTTATTTATTTTGTCCAACTATAGACTAAAGAATAATCGTTATCATTACCTGCTTCAAAGATTCTTGTGCTACATTTACGGGAAGTTCACCCGCTTGTTATGGATTTTCGACTGCATGTTTTTTATACCGTGGCCAAACGGCAAAGCTTTACAAAAGCGGCGGCGGAATTGTTCATTACACAACCTGCAGTCACGAAACACATTCGCGAGTTGGAGGATGCCTATCAAATGAAGTTTTTCGACCGCAAAGGCAACAAAATCATTCTCACAGCAGCCGGAGAACTGTTACTGGCTCATTCGGAACGGATTTTTAAGATTTACCGGGAAATTGATTTTGAATTGAGTACGCTCATCAATCAGCGTAAGGGAGAACTTCGCTTAGGTTGCAGCACAACGTTGTCTCAGTATGTATTACCGCCACTGCTTGCCGGATTTCATCAAAAATTCCGGGAGCTGAAACTGCGCTTGCTGAACGGAAATACCGACCAGATCGAAAAACTGCTGCTGGCCAATGAAATTGATCTCGGCATTACAGAAGGCCGCACAAAAAATCCGGAAATAAAATACACTGAGTGGTTGAAAGATGAACTTGTCCTGGTATGCAGCAGCAAAAATCCACTGGTGAAAAAGGGCATTCTGTCGGCAGAAGAGTTGAAAAAACTTTCCTTTGTATTCAGAGAACGCGGATCCGGAACCTTGCAAGTGATCGAACACGCCTTGAAGCCTTTGAATATCAAACTTTCGCAGCTTCACGTAGAAATGCAGCTGGGCAGTACGGAAGGAATCAAAACCTACCTGCAACATTCAGACTGTGTTGCATTTCTGTCCATTCACGCGGTTACCAAAGAACTTCAGAACAACCAGCTTTATGTCATTGATGTGGAAAACCTGACCATGAACCGTTGGTTTTACATGATCAGCCTTCAGGGGCGGGAAGATGGATTATCTGAGTTATTCAGACGCTATTCCGATCAGTATAACCAGAAGTTATAAGCCATTACTTTTTACGATTGGCTTCCTATCCGGAGATTGCGAAACTTTGTGGTGTAAAAACAAAGCATCATGAAAACAGATCATTTCACCCGAAACGAGGAAAACCCCAAAAGAATCCGCATCACATTTACCGCACGGGAAATTATTTTCTTCCTTGCAGTGATTGTTTGTCTTACTCCGCTGGTTTCTCCTCCGCTGGCATTGCTTATAGGTTTGATTATCGCGAATTTATCCGGGCATCCTTTTCTGCATTTGAATCATAAAATCACACACCTTTTACTGCAAGGATCTGTCATCGGATTGGGATTCAGTATGAATGTGAACAGCGCGCTTGCTGCCGGGAAAAATGGGTTTTCAGTGACCATTGTATCTATTTTCAGTACACTTCTGCTGGGCACACTTCTCGGAAAATGGTTTAAAACGGATAAAAAGACTTCGCACCTCATCGCAAGCGGAACGGCCATTTGCGGAGGAAGTGCTATCGCTGCCATTTCACCGGTCATCAAAGCGGAAGAAAAGCAAATTTCCACGGCACTCGGAATTGTCTTTATCCTCAATTCCATTGCCCTTTTTGTATTTCCGGTCATCGGCCATTGGTTCAACCTGAGCCAGGAACAATTCGGAATGTGGTGCGCCATTTCAATTCACGACACCAGTTCGGTGGTAGGCGCTGCTAATAAATTCGGTCCGGAAGCGTTGCAAATCGCTACAACCATCAAACTGGCACGGGCATTATGGATTATCCCGCTTGCATTGATCAGCGCCGTGTGGTTCAAAAACAAATCCGGGGGAATCAAAATTCCGTATTTCATCGGTTTTTTCATTCTTGCCATTGTCCTGAACACCTATGTTCCACAAACGGCCATTGTTGCACCTTATCTTGTCTCACTTTCCAAAACAGGGCTCACATTGACGCTTTTTCTGATCGGTGCCGGATTGAATTATAAAACACTGAGTTCCGTCGGGATCAAACCCTTCCTGCAAGGCACCTTGTTATGGATATTCATTTCGTTGACAACACTTTACGTGATCTTAAAATGGTTTTAACTTTTCAAAACAATCACTGAATCTTGCAATTCACATTGAAAATCTCACAGAAAACTAATTTTAAGTGTGTTATCTAACCAAAGACAACTCATCTGTGTTATATCCTTACAAAAACACCTAAATCACTGGTTAACAGTTGTCTCATGACAGGGAATGACTTAACTTCCGAACCTTAACTATTATTCACTTTTTATGAAAACAACGCTATTTACAGTGGCACTGCTATTTGTGTCCTATGTGTCCAATGCACAACGTTTTTTTGAACTAACCAACGGAAGCTGGGATCACCCGAATTTATCCGTTGAGACGTTTGATGACTTTGTCATCAGTGGTTTTACGGAAATGGATCCGGCTACAGGAATGCTGACTCCCGCTTTCAAAGTTTCTAACGCAAGTGGTGGATTGATCAACTGCTTTTATGTCAATTACCAAGATGCTGCTATTTTGATGGATTTTACCATCAAAGAAGCTACACACTCTATCATTCTTACCGGAATGCTCGATGTACCTCCAGGTGCAATGCCTTACAAAATGTTTGTTACCGAAGTGGACATGATCACCGGCGCGCCCATTCAAAGTTCACTCGAATATACTTACAACGGAACTTCCATGATTCCACACCAGGTAATCTATTCAAATGCCAGTAACCAGGTCATGATCGTGGGCACTGAACTGATGGGGCCTATTGATCCGAATAACTTTGCTTTCGTTCCCAAATTCGGTTTTGTACTGGCTTTGGATCCGGGCAATTTCAATAACATCCTGTATCCACCGATCGAAATGGATACTCCGGGAAGTAATTGGGATTACGATATGCTGGAAAACATTACAGACGTCACCGGATCAAACTATTTTATTTCCGGATCCTGCAACGGCCCAACCGGGGAACAAAATCTCTTTACGATGGGAATTGATTACGGAGGAACGGTGATGTTTTCGCATATTATTGACAAAACGAATTTCCGCAATGCAGGAGCATCCGTGATGTACTATGCACCATTGAATACCGTTTACCTGATGGCCAACAACAGTATGTTACACCAGTTTCAGATAGCAAGATGCCACCCGATAACAGGACTTTTTACAACACCCGGCTGGACTCGTCATCAAATTGCAGGATATCCGATTGGAAACGGTGTGGATCAAAACGGATTCCGTTTACAACAAACACCCGGTAAGCAAATTGTGATCGGTGGATATCTGAGTGCTCCAACCGGGGCATTGCCGGAACAGCTCACTCCTTTTCAAATGGTGCTGCGGGACAATTTAGCATTTCTTGCAGCAAAGGTTTACCTGTCTGGCAATAACTCCCCCATGTCACCAAGTTATTTTGAAGAAAACGGGAGCTCTGTCTATATCAATACACCGGACATGATTGCTTACAATAAGACTTTTAACAGAACTTACCTGGTGAATCAGAATACCAATAACGGCGGGTTTGACTTAAACGTATCTTCCCTGCTTCAGCCATCGAAATGTGAAAAAGCAGTTCAGGTAACAACCTTTACTGATCCGCACAATATCATTGGAAGCGCAAACTTCAATCCGCTTCCAATGTACGCCAATCCGTATGAGTCACGCGAGAGAAGCCGATCATGTTCAAATATTGTACTTTGTCAGTATCCACCTGCAAGTTCTATTATTGTGAACACGCCGGGTACGGCTTTATTGTCTCCGAATCCTGCTTCGAACAAGCTCGTGATTACACTGGAGGAAGAATCCATTCAAAGTGTATTGGTTTATGACATGAAAGGAAATCGTGTACTTTCGCAGAAAGCAACAGAACGCACGTCGAATGAAATGACTCTCGGAGTTGAAAAACTCAACCAGGGAGCGTATATCGTTGAAATCACAACCAAAGAAGGTGTTATTCTTCGGGAACGATTTGTAA
>VFQN01001169.1_pt1 | contig 45245 bp, 41 predicted proteins | sample 3512371 | NCBI WGS metagenome assembly VFQN01 (sample SAMN10412370, study PRJNA504923) | tailings metagenome | isolation source: Replicate 2 from Balatoc abandoned mine | place: Philippines: Itogon, Benguet | collected 2017-08-28
AAGCTCTGCGAGAACGTGCTGTTCCCGCTGAACCGCACCGGCGACGAGGAAGGCTGCCACTACGAGAACGGCGTGGTGCGCACGCCCAAGGGCTTCAAGGAAGCCTACAAGCAGTTCGCCGAGGGCGGCTGGACGGCCGTGACCTGCGACCCCGAGTTCGGCGGGCAGGGCTTGCCGGCAACGGTGGGCTTCGCGCTGCAGGAGATGTTCACTGCGTCCAACCAGGCTTTCGCCATGTATCCGGGCCTGAGCCATGGTGCCTATGAAGCGCTGTCGCGCCACGGCTCGGACGATCTCAAGAAGAAGTACCTGCCCAAGCTCACGGACGGCACGTGGACAGGCACGATGTGCCTCACCGAGCCCCATTGCGGTACCGATCTCGGCATGCTGCGCACGCGCGCGGAGCTACAGGCCGATGGCAGCTACAAGATCACCGGCACCAAGATCTTCATCTCGGCCGGCGAGCATGATCTCGCCGAGAACATCCTCCATCTCGTGCTGGCGCGCCTGCCGGATGCGCCCGGCGGCACCAAGGGCATCTCGCTCTTCCTCGTGCCGAAGTTCCTGCCCAAGGCCGACGGCTCGATCGGCGAGCGCAACGGCATTCGCTGCGGCGCCGTCGAGCACAAGATGGGCATCAAGGCCAACGCGACCTGCGTCATGAACCTCGACGGCGCGACCGGCTGGCTGGTCGGCGAGCTGAACAAGGGCATGCCGGCCATGTTCGTGATGATGAATGCCGCCCGCCTCGGCGTCGGCATGCAGGGCCTCGGTATTGCCGAGACGTCCTATCAGAGCGCCGTCGCCTATGCGCGCGACCGCCTGCAGGGCCGCTCGCTCACCGGTCCGAAGAATGCCGGCGGTCCGGCCGATCCGATCATCGTGCATCCCGACGTGCGGCGCATGCTGATGATCCAGAAATCGTTCACGGAAGCCGCCCGCGCGCTGTCGCTGTGGGTCGGCATGCTGATCGACGAAGCGCACTCCCATCCGGATGCGGAGAAGCGCGCAGCGGCCGACGATCTCGTTCAGATGCTGACGCCGATCATCAAGGCCCACTTCACCGACATGGGCAGCGAGTGCGCCAACCTCGCGGTGCAGACCTATGGCGGCCACGGCTATATCCGCGAGAACGGCGTCGAGCAGCTCGTGCGCGATGCTCGCATCACCCAGCTCTACGAAGGCACCAACGGCATCCAGGCGCTCGACCTGGTCGGCCGCAAGCTGCCGATGAAGGGCGGTGCTGCCGCGCAGCGCCTGCTGGGCGAGATCTCGTCCTTCGTCGCGACCCACAAGGCCGACGAGAAGATGAAGGAGTTCGTCGAGCCGCTGGAGAAGGCGCTGGGTCGCGTACAGGACTCGGCACTCTTCCTGATGCAGAACGCCATGAAGAACCCCGACGAGGCGGGTGGCGCGGCGAGCGATCTGCTGCGCCTGATGGCGCTGACGGCCATGGCCTTCATGTGGAACCGCATCGCCGTTGCCGCCCACAAGGGATTGGCCGCCGGCAACGACAACGCCTTCTACGAAGCCAAGCTCGTCACCGCGCGTTTCTACATGGCGCGCGTGCTGCCGCAGACGGTCTCGCTGAACCATCAGATCAAGGCGGGCGCCTCGACCCTGATGGCTTTGCCGGCCGAGGCCTTCTGATGCGGGGGGCTCGTCCCCACGAGCTGTGCTGACCTCGCGAATGTTGCTGGCGCTGCAGGCGTTCGAGCTTGCCGCGCGCACCGGCTCGTTCAAGGCGGCGGGCGAGGAGTTGCACATCACCGCCTCGGCGGTCAGCCATCGCATCGCCGGTCTCGAGCGCCAGCTCGGCGAGAAGCTGTTCGAGCGCGGCCCGCGCGGTGTCGTGCTGGCGCCCGCTGGTCGACAACTCGCCGGCACGACGGGCCGGGCCTTCGGAGAGCTGGCCCGGGCGATGGTGCAGCAGGGGGAGGGCTCGCGGCGGCTGCGCGTTTCGGCCGTGCCGATCTTCGCCTCGCACTGGCTGCTGCCGAGGCTCGGCGAGTTCCTCGACGCTCATCCCACCATCGAGTTGCAGGTCGAGGCAAGCCCGCGCATGGCCGACATGGAGGCCGGGCTGGTCGACGTTGCGCTTCGCTATGGCGATGGAAGCTGGCCCGACGTCGCGGCGGAAAAGGTCCTGGAACTGCGGGCCGTTCCGGTGACGTCGCCGGTGCTGGCGCGGCGTCTCAAGCTCAAGACGCCGATCGATCTTCTGCGCGCCCCGCTGATTCGGGTCTCGCCCTTCGGCATGTCGTGGATCGAATGGGCAAAAGGGGCGGGGCTCGCACCGGAGGGCTTCGCCGAACGTCGCGGCGGCACCAAGGGCGTGCAGGTCGACGGCATGGGTCCGGCCTTGCGTGCCGCCATGCATGGCTTGGGCGTTGCCCTGGCCTTCGATCCGTTGATCGAAAGCGAGATCGCGTCGGGCGCGCTGGTGCGCGTCGGTCCACAGGTGCCGACCCAGGGACAGATCTGGTTCGTCTGCCGGTCGCGCGAGCGCTCGGTGCCGACGATCCGCGCCCTGCGCCGCTGGCTTGTCGACGAGATCGCTGCCATGACAGCGGCAGCATGAAATCGATCCTTGCCTATGCCGGTGCGGCCTTTTTCGAGATCGCCGGCTGTTTCGCCTTCTGGGCATGGCTGCGTCTGGGCGCGTCCGCTTGGTGGGTAATCCCCGGCGCTGGGGCATTGCTGCTTTTTGCGTGGTTCCTGACCTTCATCGATTCCGATGCCGCCGGCCGTGCCTATGCCGCCTATGGTGGTGTCTATATCGCAGCGACGCTCGTCTGGCTGTGGCTGGTCGAGGGTACGCGGCCCGATCGCTGGGATGTGACCGGCGCCCTTGTCTGCCTGGTCGGCGCCGGCATCATCCTCTTCGCGCCGCACCGCACCCCGGGCTGAATCCCATTCACGACAGGCGGCCGCCAATGCGTTTGTCGCCGCCATCGCTGCGCGCTGGACTGGCCGCATGGATCTCCTTCTCGCCGCACGCGACGGCGCCAAGCTCGCCGCCAGCCTCTTCGAGCCCGCGACTCCGAACGGCCATGCCGTCCTGCTGAACAGCGGCACGGGCATTCCGCGCCAGTTCTATGCGGCCTTTGCCCGGCATCTCGCCGACCGTGGCTTCGTTGTCCTGACCTACGACTATCGCGGCCTCGGTGGGTCGGACAAGCCGTGCGACGCGACCATGGAGCAGTGGGGCAGGGTCGATCAGGCGTCGATGATCGACCATCTCGCGGCACTGGCACCCGGCGCGCCGCGCGCGGTGATCGGCCATTCGTTTGGCGGCCAAGTGCTGGGCCTTGCCGATAATGTCGGCAGCCTCGATGCTGCCGTGCTGATTTGCAGCCAGAGCGGTCATTGGCGCCACTGGCCGGCCGGCCGCCGTCGCCTGCGCATGCTGGCGCTGTGGTGGCTTCTGATCCCGAGTCTCACGGCGCTCACGGGCCGCTTCCCGGGCGCATGGGTCGGCACGGCCGATCTGCCGAGCGGCGTCGCACGCAGTTGGGCACGCTGGGGGCGGTCGCGCCACTATGTCTGCGACGCGCAGGGCGCGCCGCTCAGGCCCCACAACGCGGACGTCGCGTTTCCCCTGCGCTGGATGAGCTTCACCGACGATCCCATTGCGCCGCTGGGCGCGGTCGAAGCGCTGCGACCCTATTATCCGAATGCTGCCGTCGAGCGTCTGCATCTCGCACCGGACGATCTCGGAACGGATGCCGTCGGCCACTTCGGCTTCTTCCGCAAGTCGATGCCGCGACAGGCCTGGGATGAAATAGCCGATTGGCTCGAAAATCGTTTGAGGCAAACTGGTCGGATATCGTCCTCGAAGGAAATATCTGCATGTCCGCACCACACGTCCTCGCCGAAGTCAAAGACGGCATCGGCTGGCTGACGCTCAACCGCCCTGAATCATTGAATGCCCTCTCGATGGAGATGCGCGATCTCCTGGTCGAGCACAGCGCGTCGTTCGAGAAGGACCCGAAAGTGCGTTGCGTGGTGATCCGCGGCGCCGGCACGCATTTCATGGCGGGCGGCGACATCAGGGGCTTCCACAAGTCCTTGACGACGGAGAGGGAGGCTCATCTCGCAGGCTTCGAGATGCGCGTCGTCAAGGCGCATCAGGCAGTCTACCAGATCCGCCGCATGAACAAGCCGGTGCTGGCCTCGGTACAGGGCGCTGCCGCAGGCTTCGGCCTGTCGCTGATCCTCAACTGCGATCTTGCCATCGCCAGCGACGATTCGTTCTTCACCCTGGCCTATCGCCATATCGGCCTTTCGGCCGATGGTGGCGCGACCTACTTCCTGCCGCGAGTCGTGGGCGAGCGGAAGGCGTTGGAAATCGCCCTGCTGGGCGAGCGCTTCACAGCCCAGGAAGCCAAGGCCAACAACATCCTGAACTGGGTCGTGCCGAAGGATCAGCTCGTCGCCGAAACCGAGAAGTTGGCCCGCAAGCTCGCCGACGGTCCGACCTACGCGCTGGGCGTCGCCAAGAAGCTGATCCGCAACTCGTTCGACAATTCCTGGGACGAGCACTCCCATCGCGAGGCTGAGGGCCTTGCCGCTTGTGCTGCGACCGAGGACCATTTCGAAGGCCTCAACGCCTTCCTCGAGAAGCGGAAGGCGAACTTCAAGGGCAAGTGAGGCGTGGTTGGCGTGTGATGGAACGTCAGGAGCGATGACGTACGGCTTGCGAGCGTCGGCTCGCGAGCAGATCCCACACGCCGACCAGACCCTTGGGCCAGAGGAGGAGGATCGCGGCCAGCACGGCGCCAAGCACGATCTTGTCGCCGTCGCCGCCGATCGAGAAGAAATTCTGCTGCACGATGATCAGCGCCGTGCCGACCAGGGGGCCGAGGATCATGCGGCGGCCGACGATGACGATGGCCGTGAGCATCAGCACCAGGAAGTAGCTCTCGAACATGTCGGTGCCGACATAGGCGCGCTGGTAGGCGTAAAGCCAGCCGGCCAGCGCGGAGATGGGCGCCGAGGTCACGAACACCGCCAGCCGCACGCGACGCGCGTCGACGCCCAGCGCAGTGGCGAGATCGGGGTTCATGTGCACCATCAACGCGCTGACGCCCAGCCGCGAGCGGCGGAAGCGGTGGATGAAGAGCAGGGTGATCATCAACAGCAGCCAGGCGATCGGCCACAGCTCGTCGTTGGTGCCGCCCCCCAGGTTCCAGCCGAACAGCGGCAGGTCGAGCGGTGGTACGCCCACGATGCCGTCGGAGCCGCCGAGATAGGACCAGTTGAAGGCGATCTCCATGGCGACGACGGCCGCGGCGTAGGTGACCAGCGAGAAGACGAATTCGCGCGTGCGCAACGTTGCCAGGCCCAGCAGGCAAGCGAAAATGATCGCGACCACGATGGCGCCGCCGGCCGTCGCCCAACCGTTCCAGCCGTAGTTGACCGACAGCAGAGCGGCCGCATAGCCGCCGGCAGCCCAGAAGACGGTGTGACCGAGGCTCACCTCGCCGAGATAGGAGAGGATCAGGTCGGCGCCGTAGGACATGACGGCGAGGATCGCGATCGTCGTGCAGGCCGTGTAGGCAGCCGGTGCCCCTCCGGCCACGGTGGGCACGAAGTAAGCGAGTCCCGCCAGGGCCAGCGCGAAGGACGTGGAGTGACGCTTGATCATTTTGCGGCCAGTCCGCCGGGGCGCAGCACTAGCACGGCCAGCAGCACGAAGAACGCCGCGGCCGTCGTGTGGGCCGGCGAGACGAGGGCGCCGAACAAGGCGGTGAACATGCCGAGCCCGAAGCCGGCGAGCAGACTGCCGCCGACGCTGCCGATGCCTCCCAGCACGACGATGACGAAGGTCAGGATCACCTCGTCGAAGCCCATGCTGGTCAGGATCGGGCTGCGCGGCGCCACCAGGCCGGCGCCGAGGGCCACAGCGGCGCATTCGAAGACGAAGACGCCGATATAGACCAAGGCGGCATTGATGCCGAAAAGCTGCGCGAGCTTCGGATCCTCCGCGACCGAGCGCACGATCGCTCCTGTGCGCGTGCGATTCAGCACCAGCCACAACACGGCGAACAGGATCAGCGTACCGACGAGTGTGACGACGTCGGCCCAGGTGAACCAGACATCGCCGAAACGGATGCTCGCCGCCGTCAGCGGGCTGACGAACGCCTGCGGATCGCCACCGAAGATCTTCGAGGCGCCGCCGGTGAAAACGTAGCCGAAGCCCAGCGTGACGATCATCAAACTGGTGAGGTTCTGCTGCATGACCAGCGGCAGCATCATGACCTGCAGCAGAACTCCAAGCAGGCCTACTGTCAGTACGGCGAGCGGCACGGCGAGATAGTAGCTGACCCCGAGCTCGTGCATGATCGCCCAGGCAACGAAAGCGCCCAGCATGTAGAGCTGGCCGTGCGCGAAGTTGACGAGCCGGGCCGCGCCCAGCAGCACCGTCCAGCCGATGGCGATCAGCGCGTAGCCTGATCCCAGGACCAGGCCGTTGATGAGCTGTTGCGCGAGGTTCATGGGCGCCTGGTCATGATGCGGTGAGGCTTCCGAGATAGGCTTCGAGGATGCGCGGGTCGTTCTTCATCGCGGCGGCAGCGCCCTTGGCGACCACCTTGCCGCGTTCCAGCAGGTAGAGCTCGTCGACCAGCTCCAGGGTGGCGCGCACGTTCTGCTCGACCAGCAGCAGCGACAGGCCGCGATCGACCAGGCTGCGCATGGTCGTCAGCAATTCCAGCACCAGGCGCGGGGCGAGGCCAGCCGACGGCTCGTCGAGCAGCAGGACCTTCGGCGCTGCCCGCAGGGCACGGCTCACCGCCACCATCTGTCGTTCGCCGCCCGACAGCATGCGACCCTTGTGACTGCGCCGTTCGGCCAGTCGCGGGAAGAGGTCGAAGATGTCGTCCATCGTGAAGGCGTGCCGGCCCGTCGTGTCGAGCGGCGGACGCACCAGCGCGAGATTTTCCATCACGGTCAGCTCGGCGAAGATGCCCTTGCCTTCGGGGACGAGCACCAGCCCGTGATGGGCGCGGCGATGCGGCGGCAGGCCATCCATCGATTGCTCGCCCAACCGTACGGTGCCGCGAACCGTCGGCGTGCCGCGCGACCATCCGGCCAAGGCATTGATCAACGTGCTCTTGCCCGCGCCGTTGGCGCCGACCATGCCGACCATCTGGCCGGCACCTACCGTGACGTCGATGCCATCGACGGCGAGATTGCCGCCGTACCGTACAGTCAGTCCTTGTGCGTCGAGGGCGGCGGTCATGCGGCGCGTCCCAGATAGGCTTCGAGCACGGCCTCGTTGCGCTGGATCTCCGCCGGCGTTCCCTCCGCCAGCTTGCGGCCCTGGTCGATCACCACGATGCGATCGGCAATCGCCATGATGAGATCCATGTGATGCTCGATCACGACCACGGCGACGCCGCGGCGGCGCAGGTCGATCAGCAAATCGGCAAGGCGTTGCATGTCCGTGCCGCCGGTGCCCGCTGCGGGCTCGTCGATCAGCAACGCTCGCGCACCGGCGCCATAGGCCAGGACGATGGAAAGCAGGCGTTGCGTGCCATAGGCGATATCGCCCGGCCGCTTGCCATGCTCGGAAGCGGGAATGCCGAACGACGAAAGCAGTTCGGCGGCGGCGGCTTCGGCGCGCCGACGGGTTGCCGCTTCGCGCCAGGGCAGGGCGAGCGACTGGATCAAGGATGTCGAGTGTTCGCGCAGCATCGACGCGGCCGCGTTCTCGAGCAGCGACAGTTCGCCAAAGAAGGCATTGTGCTGGAAAGTGCGTCGCAGGCCGAGGCGGGCCAGCTCGTGTGTCGGCAACTCGCCGACGTCGCGACCGTCGAGTTGCACCTTGCCCTGCCGGTGCACGGCATTCGTTACGGCTGCGAAGCACGAGCTCTTGCCGGCGCCGTTCGGTCCGATGATGCCCAGCACCTCGCCGCCGGACACCTGCCAGCTCATGTCCGACAGGGCCGTCAGCGCGCCATAGCGTACGGTCAGGCCTTCAACGGCGAGATGAGGGCGCTCGCCGCTGCTTGTCGCCGTGGCAACCAACTACTTCAGGACCTCGATCTTCGCCGTCTTGCCGTCGACGACCTTGATGACGGTTTCCTTGTGCTGCGCCTGGCCGTTTGCCGCGAAAGCGAGGTTGCCCAGGATAGTGCCGGATACCGTCTTGCCGCGGATCGCTTCGGCAACAGCCTTGCGGTCGAGGCTCTTGGCCGCGTTGGCGGCGCTGGCCCAGACTTCGAGGGCGGCCGCACCCAGGGCGGCACCCTTGTCCGGCAGTTCGTTGTGCGCCTTCTTGTAGGCCGCGACGAACTCGATGTTCTCCTTGATGCCGTCGAACGGCGGCAGGTCGGGGAAGTAGATGTCGGCGGAGACCACGCCCGTCATCGCTTCGCCCGCGATCCTGAAGACGGTCGGCAGGATGGTGCCGACGGCGCCGACCAGCGTGCCCTCGATGCCGGCCTGGCGATACTGCTGGATCAACGCCGGCATGCCGGAGGATTCGGCGGCGTTGATCGCCACGACCGCATCCGGCTTGGCTTGCTTCACGTTGGCGAGGCTGACGCGGAAGTCCGTTTGCTTGAATGGGAACTGTTCGGTGACGACCTTTTCCCACGGCTTGCCGAGCTTGGTCATCTCGGCTTCGATGACGGCCTGCGCACCGTTGCCGTAGGCATCGTTCTGCGTCAGGAAGCCGATCCGCTTTGCGTTGAGCTTGTTCAGCAGGATGTCGGCAATCACCTTGCCATCCTGGCCGTTCGAGCTGTTGATGCGCACTGCATAGGGGTTGGCCTGGCCGGCCAGGATCGGGTCGGCCTTGGACACGGCCGTGATGTCGAGAATGTTGCCGCGCGCCAGCACGGGTTGCATGGCGAGCGTGACGGGGCTGTTCCAGCCTTCGATGACGACGGCGACTTTCTCGGCCACCATCTCGTTGGCGCGCGTGACGCCGACCGCTGGCGTGCTCTCGTCGTCCTTGCTGACGAGGACGATCTTGCGACCCAGAACGCCGCCCTTGGCGTTGATCATGTCGGCCGCGATCTTCACGGCATGAGTGACGGCCTGGCCGTTGGGGCCGGCGGGGCCCGACAGCGGGAAGATCGTGCCGACCTTGATCGACTGGTCCTGCGCGCGCACCAGCGACGGCAGTGCGAGCGTCGCTACACCCGCCGTCGCGCCCATCGTGATTTGACGTCGCCCGAGCAACTTCGAAGACATGGCGTTCCCCTTCATCAATGAGCGTTTATTTAGAAAACTTCTTCATTGATGAAGGTTTACGAGTCAACGCGGCCCGGCCGCTCTGCAATTTCTGAAGCGTTGCTGCTTCAGCGGCCCTTCCAGTTGGGCTTGCGCTTCTCGGCGAAGGCCTTCGGCCCTTCGACGGTGTCCTCGCTGTGGGCCATCGCGATGAAGGCCGGGTAGTGCTGGTTGCGCATCGCGATCTCCAGCGACGGCGTGTCGAGCGAGCGCATCACGACCTGCTTGGTGGCGCGCACCGACATGGGCGAGCAGGCGAGAATGTCGCTGGCCCAGCGCTTGGCCGATGCCATGAGTTCGGCGTGCGGCACGACTTCGGTGACGAAGCCCAGATCGTAGCCTTCCTTGGCCGAGACGTGGCGTCCGGTCAGCATCATGCCCATGGCCTTCTTGAGCGGGATCATGCGCGAGAGGCGCTGCATGCCGCCGGCGCCGGCGGCGAGGCCCACCTTTGGCTCGGGAAGGGCGAAGGTCGCCTTGTCCGACGCAACGATGATGTCGCAGGCCAGCGCGATCTCGAAGCCGCCGCCCATGGCGACGCCGTTCACCGCCGCGATCACCGGCTTATCGAGATCGAAGCGGTTGGCGAGCCCGCCGAAACCCTTGGCCGGATGAACCGGGCGCTTGCCAGTCTTGGCCTGGATCTCGGCATGGTATTTGAGGTCGTTGCCGGCCGAGAAGGCCTTGTCACCGGCGCCCGTGATGATGGCGACCCACAGATCGGGGTTGGTCTGGAATTCATCGAATGCCTCGACCAGTTCCTGGTTCGCCATGGGATGGCAGGCGTTGTAGACTTCAGGACGGTTGATCGTGACGATCATCAAGCGGCCGTCGGTCTCGACCTTGCTGAACTGGCCCATGCAATTTCCTCCACAAAACAGTGAATGGCGATTTACCGCAGAACTCGGTTGCAGGGGTATCCAAAATGCCGCGGTGAAAAGTCAGGCGGAATGCACCATCTGCTAGGTGAAATGAAAAATTCAATCTTCAGGCACGCCGCCGCGACCACGGCAGGGGCGGTGGTCGCATTTTTGGCCATTGTCACACCGACTGCGGCGGCGGAGCCGTCCTCACCACAGGTTGTGTCCACGCCGGGCGCTGCGCTTTCCCCGTCCGCGCGTACCCGGCCGGCCGGCAACACCGCAAAGTCACCCCAGCGCTCGTCCCTGGCCCCCGCCGAGACCCAGCCTACCGGCGCCGAGATTGTGGGTAGATTGTTGTCGCCGGGGGCCTCGGACCCGGATGTACCCTTGCCGCACCCCGATCTGGCGGAGCGGTCCGACACGGCGCCCGAGCCGCTGAGCGGCCCGACGCTGTTCGGCCGACGGGAGTCGGGCGGTGGCGTCATTGGCCTCAGGATGCCCATTCCCGTTGACCGCAGCGGGGCATCGGCTGGCACAAGATCTAGTAGCGGGGCTGTACGCAATCCCTGACTTTCACAAGCGCTGCTAGAGGCCCGATAATGCGGGACTGTTGCCCCGCCGCCACAGGACTCTCGCGACTGAATGACGGCCTCTTTGCCTTGGTTGCGCCTCACCAGAACTGGTGTGTATAAAAGCCTGTGAGGTTGGTCCAAGCCAGCCCGCCTGAATGAAGTTCGGTTTCGACCAGTTTTGAAGACGAGGGGAAGTACTCATGAAGAAGGCACTTCTGGCTGCCGCGGCGGTAGTTGCTCTGCCGGTCATGGCGCAGGCGCAGTCGCCGCAGCCCGGTATCTATATCGGTGCGGAAGGCGGCCTGAACTGGCTGCTGAACACCAACATCGCAGGCGTGAACGTTTCGCCGCAGACGGGCTGGGCAGTCGGTGGTGTGATCGGTTACGACTTCGTGGGCCCGCGCGTTGAGATCGAGGGTGTGTACCGTCAGAACGGCACCAACCTCTGGATCCCGGGCGCTGCCGCCAACACCCAGGTCGGCCAGCTCGGCATCCTCGCCAACTTGCTGTACGACTTCATGCCGGGTTCGGTGATCACGCCGTACATCGGTGCCGGTGCTGGTATCGGCTTCGTCGACAGCAACTCCTCGCTGGGCAGCACGGTGTTCGCCTATCAGGGCATCGTCGGTGTGAGCTGGAACGTCGACACGAACTTCCGCGTCAACCTGGACGGCCGCTACTACGGTACGTCGAACCCGACCATCAACACGGCTTGGGGCAGCCAGAGCTGGAGCAACAACAACTTCAGCGTGATGCTCGGCCTGCAGTTCAAGTTCGGCTCGGCTCCGGCCGCTCCGCCGCCGCCGGCTCCGGCCGTCGCGCCGCCGTCGTACATGGTGTTCTTCGATTGGGACCGCTCGAACCTGTCGGCCCAGGCTCTGAACACGATCAAGCAGGCCGCTCAGGCCTACAAGACCAAGGGCAACGCGCGCATCACGGCGACGGGCCACACCGATACGTCGGGCTCGGAGCAGTACAACATGGCGCTGTCGCTGCGCCGTGCGAACGCTGTGAAGGACGCTCTGGTGCGTGAAGGCGTGCCGGCGACGGCCATCGCGGTTGTCGGCCGTGGCGAGCAGGGCCTGCTGGTTCAGACCGGCCCGAACGTCCGCGAGCCGCAGAACCGCCGCGTCGAGATCGTCATTCAGTAAGACGATCCGAAGCCAAGTCTTTGAGGACGGCCGGGGGGCGACCCCGGCCGTTTTCTTTTTCAGCTATGCGATGGGATAGGGTGCTTTTCAGGTTGGCGGGGCCTGAGACGGCCTCTATATCCGGGCGAGGAGAGTGAATTCATGTCGCAAGTGTTGATGCCCAAGGCGACCGCCGTTTGGCTGGTCGAAAATACGACCCTCACCTTCGACCAGATTTCGGCCTTCACGGGCCTGCATCCGCTCGAAGTGCAGGCGATCGCCGATGGCGAAGTTGCAGGCGGCATGACGGGTCTCGACCCGACCACCAACGGCCAGCTTACCAAGGAAGAGATCAAACGCGTCGAGGCGGACCAGGGGGCCCGTCTGAAGCTCAGCCCGCGCGACGTGCCGATGCCGGTCGCCCGCTCCAAGGGCCCGCGCTACACGCCGGTCGCCAAGCGCCAGGACCGGCCCGATGCCATTGCCTGGCTGCTCAAGGTTCACCCGGAGTTGCAGGAAAGTCAGGTCGCCAAGCTGGTGGGCTCGACCAAGAGCACGGTCCAGTCAGTGCGGGATCGTACGCACTGGAACATGCAGAACGTCCGTCCACGTGATCCGGTGACGCTCGGCCTTTGTTCGTTGAAGGACCTCAACGATGCGGTCGACAAGGCACGCCGCAAGGCCGCTCGTGAGGACGCCGCGCGCAAGAGGGAGGCCGCCAAGGCCGGCCTTCCGGTTGAGGATGTATCCGACGCTGCGCCAGTCGACCCGGCCGAAGCCGATCAGCCCGACATCGGAGATCCGACACAAAGCTGACACCTCCGCCAACTTCGTGCTCGCATTGGAGCGCGAACCTCGGCAGACTGTCCGCGGGATGAAGGCGCCCCAAAGTGCGCTACGCCCGCAAGGATAGGAGGAAACACCAGCATGGTTCGAATGACTGCGGCGGCTGTTGCTGCCACGGCAGCCTTGGCGCTTGCTTTGACCGGCGCCGCCACTGCGCAGGACAAGAAGGCCACCGAGCTTCGCTACACGACAGGGGCACCCGAGAAAACGCCATGGGTGACACCCCAGCTTCGGCGCTTCGAGCAGGACGTCGCCGAGGAGAGCGGCGGCAAGCTCAAGATTTCCTCCTTCGTCAACGCCCAGCTCGGCAATGAGCAGGACACGGTGCAGCAGGTCGCGCGCGGCCGCATCGACATGGGTGGTTTTTCCAACGGTGCCGTGGCGTTGATCGTCCCGGAGCTCTCGCTGCTCGGTTTGCCGTTCTACTTCAAGAACATCGCCGAGCAGGACTGCACGGTCGACGCCATGACCAAGACGGTCTCGGACCTGCTGGCCAAGAAGGGCGTGAAGTTCCTCGGCTGGACGGAAGTCGGCACCGCCGACATCGTCGGTAAGAAACCTTATCTGGTCCCGGCGGACGTCAAGGGGCTGAAGGCAGCCTCGGCATCGAACAAGGTTTCGGCGGCGATGTGGTCGACGCTCGGCGCAAACCCAACACCGATCGGCATCACCGAGATTGCGTCGGCGTTCCAGACCGGGCTCACCGACATCAACTCCACAGTCGTGACTTTCTACCTCCCGTCGGGCCTCGCGAAGGTTGCGCCGGTGCTGTCGCGCGTCGAACTGTCGGACGCTCCCGGCATCATCCTCATGAACAAGGCCGCCTACGACAAGCTGCCGGCAGCCGAGCGTGCGGCGCTGGACAAGGCCCTGGCCCGTCGCAGCGCCACTCAGCTCCGGCAGGAGATCCGCGGCTTCGAGGCAACGCTACGCGACATGCATGTGAAGGCCGGCGGCACGATTGCGACGCCGACCCCTGAGCAGCGCGAAGAGTGGCGCAAGGTCCTGCAGCCGGTATGGCCGAAGATGGTGCAGGAAGTGGGCGGTGAAGCACAGAACTTCTACAAGCAAATGGAAGCGGCTCGGGCCTCCTGCGACAAGAAGAGTTAAGCGCCGTTTATGACTGATGTGTCGGTCGCGACCGCACCGCCTTGGGCGGTGCGGGTGCTGGCTGTCTGGCACCGGCTCGAGTGCTGGCTTGCCGTCGCCTGTTTCTCCTTCATTGCCATCATTCTTGTGCTCGATGTATTGGGCCGCGAGCTGGTCGGGCCGTTGTTCAATGCGCTGGGAATCGATGTCGGGCCGACCGGCATCTTCGCGTCGCAACGGTTCTCGATTTATGCGCTGGTCGTCGGCAGTTTCGCGGGCATCGGCATTGCGACGGCGACCGGAAGCCATCTCGTGCCGCGGGTCGGCTTCGGCTGGGCGCCGGCGGCCTGGGGGCCGGCAATGGACAGGCTGGCGGACGTCGTCACCGGAGTCTGTCTGATCGTGGTCGTCTACTACGGCGTGGAGTTCGTGCACTCGACCTTCACGGCTGATCTGCGCGCACCCGTGCTCGACTGGGTGGTGTGGCCGTTCCAGATGGCCATCCCGATCGGCTTCCTGTCCGCGGCCGGCCGTTACTTCGCCTACGCGATCTGGCCGGGTCTCCGGCCCAAGCCGCCAGAGTTCCAGGAATGACCACGTTAGCTCTCGTCGGGCTCGTCCTTGTTCTCCTGTTTCTACGACAGCCTCTCCTGATCATTCTGCTGTCGATCACCGGCTACATCCATCTCGTCTGGGGCCGCGGTCAGCTCGACTACATCGTCGAGGACATGTGGGTCGGCCTCGACAAGGAGCTGATTCTCTCGATCCCGCTGTTCATCCTGTGCGGCAACGTCATGACGCGCGGCTCGATCGCCCAACGTCTGATCGAAATGTTGGCCGCCATCACGCGGCCGTTGCCGGGCGGCATGGCGGTGGCCTGTGTGCTGGCCTGTGCGGTGTTCGCGGCCATCTCGGGATCGTCGATCGTCACCATGCTGGCGATCGGCTCGGTGATGCTTCCGGCCATGCGCCAGGCGGGCTACGACCTCAAGTTCACCTTGGGCGCCATCATGTCCGGCGGTACGCTGGGCATCATCATCCCGCCCTCGATCCCGATGATCATCTACGGGCTGGTCACCGAAACCTCGATCGTCGATCTGTTCGCGGCAGGCTTCGGACCGGGCATCCTGCTCACCGTCGTGTTGTCGGCCTATGCCATCTGGATCAACCGAAAGCGGGCGGCCGAATCCTTCAGCCTGCACGAGTTCCTGCACTCATTCCGCCGTGGCATCTGGGCGCTGCTGATGCCGGTGATCATGCTGGGCGGCATCTACAGCGGCTACTTCACGGCGACCGAAGCCGCGGCAGTAGCTCTCGCCTACGCCATGGTGATCGAGATCTTCGTGCACAAGGAGCTGCAGTTCCGCGACTTCTATAATGTCGTTCTCGAAGCTTCGAAGCTCGGCGGCTCGTTGTTCCCGGTATTGGCCGTCGCACTCAGCCTGAACATCATCCTGATCGAGCACCGCATCCCACAGGGCATGGTGGCCTTGATGCAGGGCTACATCGACAATCCCTGGATGTTCATGCTGCTGGTCAACGTGCTGCTGCTGATCGTCGGCTGCCTGATGACCACCGGCGAGGCCATCCTGGTACTGGCGCCGTTGCTGGCGCCGGTCGCAGCGGCCTACGGCTTCGACAAGGTGACCTTCGGCGTGATCATGATCCTGAATCTGGAGATCGGCTACCTGACGCCGCCTGTGGGATTGAACCTGATCGTGGCGATGAGCGCCTTCAAGCAGCCGTTCGGGCTGCTTTGCCGGGCCGCCTTGCCATTTATCGCATTGATGCTGGGCTGCCTCTTCCTGGTGGTGTGGCAGCCCTGGATCGCGATGTATTTCGTGACCGGAAAGTTCTGAGACCTCAGACGGTCATCATGACCTTCCCGACATGGTCGGCGCGTTCCAGTTCGGCATGCGCCTCCGCGGCCTGCCTGAGCGGGAAGGTCTTGAAGATGATCGGCTTGATCTTGCCGGCCTCGAGCAGCGGCCAGACCTTTTCCTTCAGGCCGCGGGCCATGCGGCCTTTGTTCTCTACGCTCTGAGGGCGCAGCGTCGAGCCGGTCAGGGTGAGGCGGTTCACCATGACGATGCCGGCGCTGATCGTGGCCGTTGCGCCAAGCTGTACGGCAATCACCACACAGCGGCCATCGAGCTTCAAGAGGCCGAGATTCTTCGGCAGATACTCTCCTGCCACCATGTCGAGCACGACATCGACGCCACCCGACAGCTTCTTCACCTCGGCGGCCCAATCATTGTCCTTGTAGATGATGGCGTGATCGGCGCCGAGCTCCGTTACCGCCTTGGCTTTCGCCGCTGTGCGGACCGTGGTGAACACGGTGGCGCCGAACGCCTTGGCAAGCTGGATCGCCGTCGTGCCGATGCCGCTCGCACCGCCATGGATCAGGACCTTCTCGCCGGCCTTGAGCTGGCCGCGCTCGAAGAGGTTGTGCCATACCGTGAAGTAATTCTCCGGCAGTGCGGCCGCCTGCAGCATGTCGAAGCCCTTGGGCAGCGGCAGGCACTGCGGTGCGGGGACGGTGCAGTATTCCGCATAGGAACCGCCCGGCGTCAGTGCGCAAATCTGATCGCCTACTTTCCAGTCGGTTACACCATCGCCCAGCGCGGCGACCGTGCCGGCGGCCTCGAGGCCCGGCAGATCGGAGGCCCCCGGCGGTGGCGGATAAAGGCCCGCGCGCTGCGCGATATCGGGCCTGTTCACGGCCGTGGCGGCGACCTTGATGAGGATTTCGCCGGCCCTAGGCTGCGGTACCGGCCGCGTCGTCGGTACCAGCACCTCGGGTCCGCCCGGCTTGGTGATTTCGACGCAGGTCATCGTTGCGGGCAGAGCGCTCATGGTCGGCCTTTCGAAGCAAGGGGAGCAGTGCTAGTCCTCCCTTAGCCGCTTCCGTGGAGCCGCGCTATGGCCTTTGACCTCGACGATCTCGACCCCCGGCAGAAGAAGCCGCAACCGAAAAACCTCGATGCGATGAACATCGAGGACCTGAAGGAGTATGTCGCTGCTCTGAAGGCGGAGCTGGCGAGGGTCGAGAACAAGATCAAGGCCAAGCAGAGCCACGCCGCGGCCGCCGCCTCGCTCTTCAAGAAGTGAGCTTCGCGCGGCAAGACCGCTTGAGAAGAAGGAAGACATCGTGGTCGACGCCAAATTCCTGAAGCCCGATACACTTGCACTGCATGCGGGCCAGCATCCGGACCCGGTGACCGGCGCGCGCGCCGTACCGATCTACCAGACGACGTCCTTTGTGTTCCGCGACGTCGAGCATGCCGCGAGCCTGTTCAACCTGGAGGTCGGCGGCCATATCTACAGCCGCATCTCCAATCCGACGGTGGCGGTGTTCGAGGAGCGTGTGGCCGCTCTCGAGGAAGGCTCGGGGGCGCTCGCGGTGTCGAGCGGGCAGGCAGCGCTGCACATCGCCATTGCGACCTTGATGGGCGCGGGCAGCCACATCGTCGCGTCGACGTCGCTCTATGGCGGCACGCGCAATATGCTGGGGCTCACCCTGCCGCGCTTCGGGATCGAGTCGAGCTTCGTGCACCCCGGCGATCACGAGGGTTTCCGCAAGGCCATAAAGCCCAACACGCGACTGGTCCTCGGCGAAACCATCGGCAATCCGGGGGGCGAGGTGCTGGACATTCCGGCCATCGCGGCGATCGCGCACGAGGCGAAGATCCCGCTGATGATCGACAACACCTTTGCCTCGCCGATGCTCTGCCGGCCGCTGACCCTGGGAGCCGATATCGTCTTCCATTCCGCGACCAAGTTCATCGGCGGTCATGGCGTCGCGATCGGCGGCGTGATCGTCGAATCCGGCCGTTTCGATTGGGAGGGATCGGGCAAGTTCCCGACCTTGACCGAACCCTATGCCGGTTATCACGGTATCGACTTTGCCGAAGAGTTCGGGCCGCACGCCTTCATCATGCGGGCCCGCACCGAAGGCGTGCGTGACTTCGGCTGCTGCATGGCGCCGCAGACGGCCTTCTATCTGCTGCAGGGCCTGGAAACCCTGCCGCTGCGCGTGGCGCGCCATGTCGAGAATGCGCGCAAGGTGATGGCCTTCCTCAAGGCCAACCCGGCGGTCGAGCGCATCGCCTCGCCGGATATGCCCGACCATCCTGACCATGCGCTGGCGCAACGGATGCTGCCCAAGGGCACGGGCTCGATCTTCAGTTTCGACATCAAGGGCGGCCGCGAGGCTGGGCGGCGTTTCATCGAACGGCTGAAACTCTTCTCGCATCTCGCCAATGTCGGGGATGCCAAGTCGCTGGTAATCCATCCCGCTTCGACCACCCACGCCCAGCTCGACGCGGCGGCACTTAAGCAGGCGGGCATCGGCGAGGGCATGATCCGGCTCTCGGTGGGCCTCGAGGACCCCGAAGACCTGATCGACGATCTCGGGCCGGCGCTGCGCGCCTCGCAGAAGGGCTGACCATGAATCTCACAGTCGATGGCCGGACCGTCTTTGCGACCACCGGCGGCGCCGAGTTCGATGCGGCCAAGCCCGCGATCGTCTTCCTCCATGGCGCAGGCTTCGACCGAACGGCCTGGCGCCTGCAGACACGCTGGTTCGCCCATCATGGGCGCAGCGTGCTCGCGGTCGACTTCCCCGCGCACGGCCGATCCGAAGGGCCCGTCCTCGACAGCATCGCCGCGATGGCCGACTGGACGGCAAAGCTCATCGAGGCTGCCGGGTTGAAACAGGCCGCGCTGGTCGGCCATTCGATGGGCGCGCTCGTGGCCTTGGATTGCGCGGCGCGACACCCCGAGAAGGTGAGGGCGCTCGGCCTTTGCGGCGTTGCGGTCGACATGCCCGTACATCCCGAGATGCTGGAGTCGGCCAAGGCCAACACGCTCAAAGTCCAGGAACTCATGACCTTCTGGGGCATGGGCAACGCCTTGCACAAAGGCGGCATGGTCTCGCCCGGCCTGTGGCTGCGTCGTGAGTCGCTCGCCGTGCTGGCTGGCAATCGGCCCGACGTGATCCATACCGATCTCGCAGCATGCAATGCCTACAAGGATGCGCCGCAACGCGCCGCGGCGGTGAAGGCGCCGACCGTGCTGGTGCTGGGCGATGGCGATCTCATGACGCCGGCGGCCAAGGGCAAGGCTTTGGCCGCGGCCATCTCGGGGGCGAAGACTGTCGTCATCCCGAACTGTGGGCACTTCATGATGGTCGAGCGGCCGGACGAAACGCTGGAGGCTCTGAAGGCGGATGTCTGATCGCGTGGCCCTCGTCACCGGCTCGACCTCGGGCATCGGTGAAGCCATCGCACGTCGGCTCTCCCGCGACGGTTACAGAGTTGCCTTGCATGGGCGGCGTCAGGCCGATCTCGGCCGCGCCATGGCGGCCGAACTGCCCGGCGCGAGCTACCATCAGGTTGACCTCGCCGACGTCGAACATGCCGGCAGGCTCGTGCGCGAGGTCGTCGCGCATCATGGACGGCTCGACGTGCTGGTGAACAACGCCGGTATCGTGGCGCGCTTCCCGCATGCCGATCTCAAGGCAGCGACTCCCGAAATCTGGCGCAGTATGTTCGACGTGAACGTGATTGCGCCGTGGATGTTGATCGCCGAAGCCGAGGCCGCGTTGCGCAAGTCGGCGGAGCAGGGGCGGCCGGCCTCGATCATCAACATCGGCACGCATGCCGCCGTGCGCCCCAAGGGCTCGTCGATCCCCTACGCCGCAGCCAAGGCGGCGCTGCATCATGCCACGCGCCTCCTCGCGCTGACTCTCGGGCCGGATATCCGCGTCAATTGCGTGGCGCCCGGCTTGGTCGACACGCCCATGAGCACGGGCTGGGAGGCGGCCTACGAACTCTGGAACACCAAGTCGCCGATGAAGCGTCCAGCCAAGCCGGAGGACATCGCCGATCTCGTGGCGGCCTTGTGCGCCAACGACTATGTCACCGGCGAAATCGTCATCGCCGATGGTGGGCTGAACCTCACATAGTCGTCGAAATGATGCCGTCCTGGGGCGCCTGTCGCTGACGGCGGCGTCGCAGGATCGCTGTCGAAGCTTGGTCGAGCGAGAGATCGTCGTTCACGACGACGCCATAGGCCGTACGCGCTTCCACGAGGCTGCAGTAGCCGGCGACAACGTCGGCATGCACGGCTTCTGCGGGCCGGGTCAGAGGATCGCCCAGGCCACCTCCGCCAGGGCTCTCGACCACCAGGACATCATTGGCGGGAATGGTCTGCAGCCCCTTGGCGGAAAGCGGGCCGGCCGCTTTCAGGCTGACTTTGCCCAATCTTCCATCGGCACCGCCGTGGCGTCCGCGCGCGGCGTTGGAGACTCGTTCGAAGATCGCCGCCAAGGTCATGTCGCCGCCATCCCGTGCCCGCAGCTCGATCACCTGTCCCAGGCCACCGCGCCAGCGGCCGGCACCGCCGGAGTCGGGCCGCAGCTCCTTGCGAACATAGAGCACCGGCGCATTGCGTTCGGCCAGTTCGACGGGGATCGAGCGCACGCCGCTCGGATAGGCGGTGGCCGAGAGGCCATCGAGGCCCGGCCGCGCGCCGACGCCACCGGAGTGGAAGAAGAGCGAGATGAAGCGCGAGTGCTTGATTCCGTCGCTTCCGCCGACGCCTTGGCGCAACAGGCGGATGTTCCACAGCGAGCCGCTGCCTTCGGCCGGCGCGATCCGGGGATCGGCAGCGCTCAGGCAGCCCAGCATCAGGTCGGGCAGCATCTGGCCGATCATATGTCGGGATGCGACGGGTGCGGGGTCCTTCGCATTCAGGATCGACCCTTCGGGCGCTTCGATGCGCACCGCGGCCAGCGAGGCGTAATTGTTGGGGATCTCCGGCCCCACCAGGCAGCGCACGCCATAGCTCGCATAGGCGTCGGTGTAGCAGTAGGGCACGTTAATGCCCTTGAGCGACGGCGCCAGATCGCCCGACAGCGCGACGCGGATGGCTCCGTCGCCGATGGTCATGTCGGCGACCAGATGGATGGGCCGCTCGACACCATCCATCTGCAGCTCGGCGCGATAGGTCCCGGCCTTCAGGGCGCCGATGGCCTCGCGCATGCCGGCTGCCGACCGGGCGAAGATGTACTCGGCGAGATGGTCGACATGAGCGAGGCCGAACTCCTCGCACATGCGGTCCAGCCGTACGCAGCCGGTGTGGTTGGCCGCGACCAGCGACATGATATCGCCGATCGCCTGCTGCGGCAGGCGGACATTGGTCGACAGGATCGACACCAGCTTGGCGTCGAGTACGCCGCGTTCGACCAGCTTCACGATCGGGATACGCAGGCCTTCCTGCCAGATGTCGCGGCCCTCGAAACCCGCGCCCTGACCGCCGACATCCATGATGTGGGTCGTACAAGCGAAGAAGCCGACGATCCGTCCGCCGCGGAACGCAGGCGTGACGACGCAGAAATCGTTGAGATGTCCAGTGCCGCTCCACGGATCGTTGGTGATGCCGACATCGCCCTCGTGCCATTGCTCCAGGGGAATGGCCTTGAGGAAGTGAAACACCGACTGGGCCATGGAATTGACGTGGCCCGGCGTGCCGGTAACGGCCTGCGCGATCATCCGCCCATCGGGCGTGAAGACACCCGCGGAAAGGTCGCCTGCTTCGCGCGCCACCGAGCTGAACGAGGTGCGGATCAACGCCTGCGCCTGCTCTTCGACGACCGACAGCAGTCGGTTCCACATGATCTGATTGGCGAGATCGCTTTGTGTCGCCGCGGCTTGCGTCGTCCGCTTGCCGTGGCGCTGCACGACAATGCAGCCGCTGTCGTCGCGCGCGGCGTCGAAGCCTTCGGGTACGACGATGGTAGTCTGTGGTTCGACGATCAGGGCGGGACCGGGACGCGGCGTCGTCGTCATGCCGGCGCGGTCGAGCTGGAGGGCGTCGACAGTCCGGCCGCTCACCGGGTCGTAGAGATCGTGCCGGCTCTCCGCCATCGCGCTGCCGGTCGTCGACGCCGAGGACCAGATCGTCTCGGCATCGTTGCGCATGATGGCGCGCTTGTAGGCCCAGCCGACAATCTCGATGGCATTGCCGTCGAGGGTGCGGCCAAACTGTCGGCGATACTCTTCCTCGAACTGCGCCGTCAGCGAGGCGGCGAGGCTCGGGGCAGCGATCTCGGCCGGCGAGCCATCGAGGTGGATCGCGATGTCGTGGCCCTGGCCGACATAGCGCATGAAGGTCTTCCACTCCTCGGTCGAGGCGCCATGGGCAGCCGCGGAGCGCACCTGGGTCTCGGCATCGGCACGCATTTCTTCGAGAATGCTACGCACGATGGCGGGATCGAGATCGGCCAGGCGTATGTAGTGCGTGCGGCGTGTCGTGTACGACACCGGAGAGACCAGGAAGCCGATGGCCGAGCCGACGCCGGCGTTGGGGGGGATGATCACCCGCTCGATCCCGAGCTTTTCGGCAACGCGTAGCGCGTGCAGAGGGGCGGCGCCACCGAAGGCCACCATGGTGTAACCAGCGATATCCTTGCCCTTCTCGGTGGCGTGGATGTGCGCGGCGTTCGCCATGTTCTCGTCGACCATCTCGCCGATGGCGGCAGCGGCGGCGACATCGTCGAGGCCGAGGGGAGTGCCGATGCCGGCCTTGATCGCGGCCGCTGCGGCGCGCTTGTCGAGCGTCATGGCGCCGCCGGCAAACTTGGCGGGATCGATCTTGCCCACGACCAGGTCGGCGTCGGTCACGGTCGGCAGGGTGCCGCCCTTGCCGAAGCAGGCCGGGCCCGGCTCGCTGCCCGCGCTGTCCGGGCCGATCCGGATGCTTCCCAGCGCATCGATGCGGGCGATGGACCCGCCGCCGGCGCCGATCTCGACCAGATCGACCACGGGGATACGCAGGGGCAGGCCGCTGCCCTTGCGGAACCGGTAGGAGCGATCGACCTCGAACGAGGTTTCAAACTCGGGCACGCCATCGTCGATCAGGCAGATCTTGGCAGTCGTCCCGCCCATGTCGAAAGAGAACAGGCGGTCGATGCCGAGCCGGCGGCCGATCGAGGCGGCGAGAAGTGCGCCGCCGGCCGGGCCGCTCTCGATCAGCCGCACCGGGAAACGGCAGGCCGTCTCGACGGAGGTCAGGCCGCCTTCCGACATCATCACCAGCATCGGCGCCACCACTCCCTTCGCGGTGAGCTGTGTCTGCAGGCGTTCGAGGTAGCGGGCCATCAAGGGCTGGACATAGGCGTTGGCGCAAACGGTGGTGCCACGCTCGTACTCGCCAGCGATGGGCGACACTTCACTCGACAGCGACACCGACAGGCCGGGCAGGGCACGGCGCAGATGCTCGCCCACGCGGCGCTCGTGGGCGTCGTTGAGATAGGCGTGCAGCAGGCACACCGCCACGCTTTCGGCTTCCTGTGCGCGCACGAAGGCTTCCAGCCGCTCCAGGGCGGCGTCTTCCAGCGTCTCGACGACCGAACCATCGACGGCGACACGTTCCTTGAGGCCGAAGCGGAGGGGGCGCAGGACCAGCGGCCGCGGCTTCTCGATATTGAGATTGTACTGGTCGAAGCGGTTCTCGAGGCCGATTTCGAGTGAATCGGTGAGGCCCTCCGTGCCGACGAACACCGTACGGGCGCCCTTGCGCTCGATCACCGCGTTGGTCGCCAGGGTCGTGCCGTGGATGAACAAATCGATTTCGGAAGGGGTGGTGCCGGTCTCGCTGAGAAGCTGCTCCAGCCCGGCCATCACCGCCTGGTCGGGCTCCGACGGCGTGGTCGGGACCTTGGTGCTGAAGATACGCCCGTCGCGCTCCAGGGCCAGATCGGTGAAAGTGCCGCCGATGTCGGACGCAACGCGGATCATCTCAGCTACTCCACCTTGGCGCCGGAAAGGGTGACCAGTTCCTGCCAGCGCGGCGAGGTCTCGCGCAGCCAGGCCGTGAAGTCTTCGGACGAATTCAGGACCAGCTCGATGCCGAGTTCGAGGTGGCGCTTGCGGATTTCCGGATCGGAAAGGGCCTTGCGGATCGCGTCGTTCAGCTTGTGCACGAGTTCAGGTGGCAGGCCGGCGGGAGCGAACAGGGCCTGGTATGAATCGAACTTGATCGACGGCAGCACGCTTTCGGTGATCGAGGGGATTTCGGGCAGGAGCTGCGATCGCTTGGGGCTCGTGACGGCGATGGCCTTGAGCTTGCCGCTGGTCAGGAAAGGCAACACGGTCGAAATCTGGTCGATGACGATAGGCACTTCGCCGGCAACAGCAGCACCCGTGGCCAGACCGCCGCTGCGATAGGGCACGTGTGAAATGTCGAGGCCCAGTTCCTTGTTGAGGTAGGCACCGATCAGGTGGTTCGACGTGCCGATGCCGGCCGTCGCGTAGCCGGCACCGGGGTTGGCCTTCGCCCAGGCGATGAGCTCCAGCATCGTGTTGGCGGGAATCTTCGGATTGACCGCGATGACGTTGGGCTGCGTGCCGACCAGGGTCAGCGCCGTGAAGTCCTTCAGCGGATCGAACGGCAGCTTGCCGCCATGCAGGAAGGGCAGGATGGAGTGGGTCGTGGTCGAGCCGAAGCAGATCGTGTAGCCGTCGGCAGGCGCTCGTGCGCAGGCCTCGGTGCCGACAATGCCGGCGCCGCCCGGCTTGTTCTCGACGATCACGGTCGTGCCCAGCGTGCGACCGAGCGGTTCAGACAGCAGGCGCGCCATGATGTCGGCCGAGCCGCCGGGAGCGTAGGCGACCATGAGACGGATCGGCTTGTTGGGATAGGCCTGCTGTGCCACCGCAGGCGAGGCGACCGGGAGTGCTGCCAGAGCTGCTAGAATGCTGATGAATTTCAGGCGCATGGTCTTTCCCCACGTTTGCCCGCCCCCGGGCGCGTTCCGGCATTCTCCGCAGCGCGCCTTGATTGCCTAGCCGCCGGATTGCTCTAATGTTCACCTGGTGAACACCCGCCGGTCCGTCACCCGTCCTGCCTTCGAGCCCGTGCGCGCCGTCTTGCGCAGTCTGGATCTCCTGGCGGCCGTCAATCGGGGCCAGGCCCGGTCGATTGCCGAACTGGCGCAGGAGGCCAAGTTGCCCCGCGCCACGGCGATCCGTCTTCTCGAGACGCTGGAAGGGGCGGGCTATGTCGCACGGGTGCCGGGCAGCGCGCGCTACGGTGCCTCGCCGCGGGTCACGGCGCTCTCCGCAGGCTTCGACTACAACGCCTGGCTGACGGCCATTGCCCAGCCGCGGCTGCGGCGCCTGATGCGTCGGATCCGGTGGCCGTCGGATCTCATGGTGCGCAGCGCCGAGAACATGTTTGTGCTGACGTCGAACCGCGACAGCTCGGGCCTCAACATCAACACGCGCTACGACGGCATGACGTCGTCGATCTTCCGTTCGGCCTCGGGCTCGGCCTACCTTGCATGGTGCGATGCAGATGAGCGCGAGCGGATTTTGAGGCAGCTTGCCGATCCGGCGGAACGTGCCGCGGTCGAGGCGGAAATCGAGCGGACCCAGGAGCGTGGCTACGGCGTTCGCGATGCCACGATCGCACCCGGCGTGGGCGCGATTGCCGTCCCGGTGCTCGTCGGCGGCCGGGCAATGGCCTGCCTCAACGTCGTTTTCCTGCCGAAGATGTCGACGCCGGAGGCAATCGCACGGGAATGCCTGTCGGCTCTGCGTACCGCGGCGCAAAATCTCGGGCGTGAAATGCAGCGTGGGCTCGAAGCGGGCGGCCCTCAAGCGTTCAGCAGGTGAACGTAGGTCGATAAGCCCACTAGGCAGCCGGCCTCGATTGCGACCAGTATCGCTGAGAAGACTGAAGGATGGAGGAGTAGATGAACGTCCAGACCCTGCCGTCGGGCTACAAGACCGCGCCATGGTCGCCGCCGGAGAAGATCACCGGCGCGATGCTGAGCGAGGCCAGCACCAAGCTGATCGATCTCCTGCGCATCCGCACGCAGCCGATCGGCATGCGGCTGTTCGAGGATCCGGCCGAGATGGACAAGATAAAGGGCCTGCGCAAGCCGACCGAAGGGTTCAAGTTCACCATGTGCCAGATGGTGACGCAGGCGCGTTGGTACGGCTTTACGCTGGGCATCACCGTTGACAATACGCGCGGCGGCAATTGCGGCGGCGTGGTCGGCCTCAACCACCCGGGCGAGGGCTTCCTGTCGGGCGATCACATGAACGGCGTGTGGTTCGGCAACAAGGAAGCGTCGGCGGCGCATCAGGCGCAGATGCCGCGGGTGCCGCACGGCACCTACAACGGCTTGGTCGTGGCGCCGCTGCGCTCCGGCCGCCTCGATCCGCCGGACATTTGCCTGTTCTACGGATCGCCAGGCCAGATGATCTACTTCATCAACGGCCTGCAGTATCACCGCTATCGCCGTTACGACTTCACCGTGACGGGCGAGAGCGCCTGCGCCGACTCGTGGGGCCGCGCGCTTGCCACCCGTCAGACCTCTCTGTCGCTGCCGTGCTTCGCCGAGCGTCGCTATGGCGGCGTGGCCGACGACGAGCTTCTGATGGCCTGCCCGCCGGACGAGTTCCTGCGGGCCATCGAAGGCATGATCCAGCTCGGCAAGAATGGGCTGCGCTATCCGTTCCCGCCGTACGGCGCGGCGATGGATCCGGCGCTGGGCATGGCCAAGAGCTACAGCTGATGCTCTATGTCGTGGCCTTGCCGACCCTCGGCGAGGCCGACGATACCGCGCTGCGCCGCCTGCGGGCGCAGTACCATCCGGGCGAGGCCGACCTGATCGGCCCGCATTTCACCCTGGTGTTTGGCGCGCCGCTCGATCGCGAAATCTCATTGCGCGCCGCGCTGGAGGGTATCGAGCGCCGGCCCTTCTGGTTCGTGCTGGAGCGCCTCCTGCGGCACGATCAGCCGCCGCCGTCGCGTGGCGCCTATCTCTATGCGACGCCGGCCGACGGCGCGGTCGAGCTGGTCGAGCTTCACGAGACGTTCAATCCTTCGGGAAGCGGCGAGCCATTCGAACCGCACATGACTCTCGGCCTCTTCGAGCGCGCGGCCGATGCCGAACAGATCGCGCGTATCGTCGAGCGCCAGCACCTGCCCATGCACGGCCGTGTCGAGGAGCTGGCGCTACTGCGCCGCACGGCCGACGGGCTGGAGACGTTGAAGAGCGTCCGGCTCTAGCTCGCCTTGCCGTCCTTCAGCAAGCCGACAAGCGGGTTTGGCGAGGCTGGTTCGACACGCCGCATGGTGTTCGTGTCGTGATGATTGAAGGCCGGCTCCTTGCCTCGAACCGCAAGATCGGTGCGGGTCAGATAGGTCCAGCTGTCATCGTCGTTGAAGGTGATGTCGATGCGGTAGTAGTCGGTGCGGAAAGCCTCTTCCAGGAAGGTGGTCGAGCAGATCCCGAACCGGGTATCGCCGCGCCTCGCTTCGACTGAAATGTGCTTGCCGTCGGCGCTCGCCTTGCCGCCTGCCAGAACCACCTGGCCGCGCGGAATGGCGATGGTCTGCATGATCAGGCCAGTGGCCGGTTCCCACAGCCAGTAACCGACTTGATCGTGAAAGGTGATGGCCTCTTCCGGCGTATTGATGTGGATGTGGTAGCGCAGCCCGTAAAGGAGTTGCGGACCGTTGGCCTGCGGGTCGCACGGCTCCATTCGGATAAGCTCGCGGTACACCCGCCGTTCGGGGCCGTCCGCCTTGGGGCTGACATCGACGCCCTTGTCTGACTGCCAGACGCCGGCCAGGCGACGCAACGGTCCCAGATTGGCCAGCGTATCGGGCGAGACGTCCTCGGGCTCGGTGAAGATGTCATCCGGAATATTCGACATGGAGTTCCTTGTGCAGCGTTGACGCGCTCACGATACCACGGCGTGCGAGCGGACGAGACAGAGGCGGCGAAACGCCATCGGAGAAAATCCTCCGCGCTCCCGCATCGCTTGTGGCGGCGCTAGTGCCAGAGCGGTGGCAGGGGCGGCAGTCGGACATTGCCCGGTCGCGCCGTGATGCCGAACTGAGCAAGGGCGTCGCGCACTTCGCGCGGTAGGCGAACCGTCGGGCCGGCATCGGTACTGGCCAGCTTGAACAGGCGTTCGAACATGCGCTGCCAACGGTCGGTCTCGTCGGGATAACGCCTGATCTCGACCTTCTTCGTCTCGTCCAGGCCGGCCTTGGCCCGGGCAATATTGAGAGCGAGTTGCAGTCCACCCAGCTCGTCGACCAGACCGGCCTTCTTGGCGTCGACGCCGCTGAAAACACGACCGCGGGCGGCGGCATCCATGCGTTCGGCGTTCAGCTTGCGCGCGTCGGCGACGATGCGGGTGAACTCCGAGTAGATCGTGTCGAGTTCTCGGGCGACGGCCCGCCGTTGCGCCGGGCTGGGCGGCTGAAAGGTCGAGTACATGCCGGCGTTGGTACCGACCGAGACCCGTTCGACATTGACGCCCAGCGAGGCCAGCAGTTCGTGCGCCATCGGCCAGATGCTGAAGACGCCGATCGAGGCGGTGATGGTCGTGGGTTGCGCCACGATGACATCGGCCCTGACGGCCGCGAGATAGCCACCGGAAGCGGCGACGTCACTCATCGATACGATGACCGGCTTTCCGGCCGCCCGCGCACGACCCACCGCGTCTGCAATGGCATCGGCTGCAGGGTAGGTGCCGCCGGGTGAGTCGATTCGCAGGACGATGGCGCGCACCTCCTTTGCCTTGGAGGCTTCGTCGAGTGCATCGACCACGTCCTCCGAATTGGCCGAGGTTTCCTCCTGGAACGGGTTGTCGCCGGAGGGACCGGACATGATGGCGCCACTGGCATGGATCAGGGCGATGACTTCGCCTTGTGCCTTGGGCCGCGTCTCGTCGCCGGCATATTCGGAGAGCGTCACGAGGTCTCGCTTGCCGCCGGCACGCTTATAGACTTCGTCGAGGGCATCGGTGCGATAGCCGATCTTGTCGACCAGGCCGTCGCGCCGCGCATGTTCGGGTTCGAGTGGCGCCGTATCGATCAGGCGTCGCAGCTCGGCAGGATCGAGGTTGCGGTCGCGCGCCACGTCGGCGACGAACTGACCGAACAGACTGTCGAGGAGCTGTTGGAGGTTCTCACGGGCCGGACGGGTGTAGCCGCTCTCGAGAAAGCTGTCGGGGGCGCTCTTGTACTCGTAACGCTTGCCGCCCTCGACCTTCACGCCGAGCTTGTCGAGGCCGCCCTTGAGAAAGGGCGTCTCGACGGCGATGCCTGCGACGCCGAAGCTGCCACTGGGCTGCAGCCAGATCTGCTCCAGAGAGGCGGCGAGATAATAGTCGGCGAAATGACTGCCGCCGCTGCCCAGGGATTCGGCGAAGCCGATGGCGAATTTGCCCTTGCCGCGGAAATGGGCGATTGCCTGCCGCAGTTCCTGAACGCGCGCGAGGCCTGCACGCTCGTCGCCGATCTCGATGTAGAGGCCGGCAACCCGTGGATCGTCGGCTGCCTGCCAGAGGAGTTGTACGGTCTCGACGATGTCGCGCGAGCCATGGAACAAGCCGCCACTCAGGATATCGGTGGAAGTCCTCTCCGGCGGCAGCGACCTCAGATCGAGCGACAGCACCATCTGCTGGGGGAGCGGTTTGGCCGAGAAGGGGCTCGATGCGACGAAGGCTATGCCAGCTGCAATTGCGAGCAGGGTGAGCGTGCCCACGGTCGCAAGAAGGCCGACGATGTATCGCCGCATGCGAGAACTCCGCTGTGTTGTCTAGGACTGCACCAGATTCGGCCGGAAGCGCTTCACGGCGTCAAGCATGACGGCGGCCTTGGTGTCGAGCCCGTTGTCGCGCACCAGTACGGCCGTCGGCATGCCACGGATCGGACGCAGGCTGTCGTCGAGATTGAGCAGGGAGAGCCGCAAGTCCGCTGCAATAAAAGCTTCAGGTGCGATGCCGACCTGAAGCTGCGGGCGCAAGGCCAGGCGGCGAAGACGGACCCATTGAACATCCTGCCAGGGGATGCGCTTGTTGCGCCCGAAACCGAGGATCAACCCCTCGTGATCGATGACGATTTGGGGGGCACGGTCGAGGGTGTGACGAATTCCAAGGAAGATGTAGTAGGCCAGCGCCAACGCCAGGACTGAGAAGAGAACGAAGCGCGGGTCGTTCAGGGAGAGCGTCGGTGCGTTGGCAGAGCCCGATGCAAAGTGAACGATGGCCGCACCGATCATGAAGATCGACACGGCTGCCATCCCGGCATTGTGCAGCACGCCGTAACGGGCTTCGAGCTTGGGCTGCGCCAACGCTCAGCCGCCTGCGATCAGCCGCATTGGGCGCGGTGGCGCATCAGGTGATCGGCCAATACGCAGGCCATCATCGCCTCGGCTACCGGCACCGCGCGGATACCGACGCAGGGATCGTGACGCCCCTTGGTGCGCAGCTCGATATCACGGCCATTGCGGTCGACGCTGCGGACGGGCGTCAGGATCGAGCTGGTGGGCTTTATGGCGAGTCGGCAGACGATGTCCTGACCGGTCGAGATACCTGCCAGGATGCCGCCGGCGTGATTGCTGAGGAAGGAGGGCTCGCCGTCCTTCATGCGCATCTCGTCGGCATTCTCCTCGCCGCTCATGGCGGCCGTGGCGAAGCCGTCGCCGATCTCCACGCCCTTGACGGCGTTGATGCTCATCAGCGCCTTGGCGAGGTCGGCGTCGAGCTTGTCGTAGACAGGATCACCGAGGCCGATGGGGACGCCGGAAGCGACGACTTCGATGACGGCGCCGCAGGAACTGCCGCGCTTGCGTACGTCGTCGAGATAGCCTTCCCAGCCCTGGGCGGCCTGACGGTCGGGGCACCAGAAGGGGTTGTCCGCCGTCGCGTCCCACTCCCATTTGGCCCGATCGATCTTTTGCGAGCCGATCTGGATCACCGCGCCGCGGATGCTGACGCCGTCTCCCAGGATCTTGCGGGCGATCGCACCGGCGGCGACGCGCACGGCCGTCTCGCGTGCCGACTGGCGGCCGCCGCCGCGATAGTCGCGCGCGCCGTACTTCTTCCAGTAGGTGTAGTCGCCGTGGGATGGGCGGAACTGGTCCTTGATCTCGCCGTAGTCGCGGCTGCGCTGGTCGACGTTCTCGATGTGCAGTGCGATCGGGGTGCCGGTCGTGACGCCTTCAAAGACGCCGGACAGGATCTTGACGGTATCGGGTTCCTGGCGCTGCGTGACGAAGCGCGACTGGCCCGGCCGGCGCTTGTCCATCCAGACCTGGATATCGGCTTCGGCCAACGGGATGCGCGGCGGCGTGCCGTCGACGACGCAGCCGATGGCCGGGCCGTGGCTTTCGCCCCAGCTCGTGAACCGGAAAAGGGTACCGAAACTGCTGCCGGCCATGGTCGCCGGCTCCTCGCTTTAATCGCCTTCGAAGGTGCCGAGCAATTCGGCGATCTGCTTCGCGGACGAGGTGTTGATCATGCCGACGACGTGATAGCCCGCATCGACGTGCATCACTTCGCCGGTCACGCCGGTGCCGAGGTCGGACAGGAGGTAGAGGCCGGCATTGCCGACTTCTTCCGTCGAGACGTTACGCTTCAGCGGCGAATTGAGTTCGTTCCACTTGAGAATGTAGCGACCGTCGTTGATGCCAGCGAAGGCGAGCGTCTTGATCGGGCCGGCGGAAATTGCGTTGACGCGGATCTTCTGTTCGCCGAGATCGGCCGCGAGATAGCGGACGCTGGCCTCGAGGGCGGCCTTGGCGACGCCCATGACGTTGTAATGGGGGATGACCCGTTCGGCGCCGTAGTAGGTGAGCGTGAGCAGGCTGCCGCCGTTCTTCATCATCGGCACCGCCCGTTGGGCAACCGCCGTGAAGGAATAGACGCTCACGTTCATGGTGAGGGCGAAGTTGTCCGCGGTCGTGTCGAGATAGCGGCCGCGCAGCTCGTCCTTGTTCGAGAAGGCAATGGCATGGACCACGAAATCGAGGTCGCCCCACTGCTTCTGGATCTCGGCGAAGGTGGCGTCGATGCTGGCCGGGTTGGTCACATCGCAAGGCAAGATGATTTCGCTGCCGATGGAACTCGCCAGGGGCCGGACCCGCTTCTCAAGGGCCTCCCCCTGGAAGGTGAAGGCTACCTTGGCGCCAGCGTCGTGGCAGGCCTTGGCAATACCCCAGGCGATCGAGCGTTCGTTGGCAACGCCCATGACGAGGCCTTTTTTGCCGGCCATCAGTTGTGCAGCAGCGGTCATCCCTTGTTCTTAGCGGGGGATGGCTATTGGGACAAGATGCCGGTGGTGGAAGGCTTCCAACCCCCTCATATTGTGGTCATGATCCGGCAAACGACCGACCCGCTGGAGCTTTTCGGCACCTGGTATGCCGAGGCCGAGAAGAGCGAGCCCAATGACCCCTCCGCCATGGCGTTGGCCACGGTGGGGCCCGACGGAACACCGTCTGTCCGCATGGTCCTGCTAAAGGACTATGATGCCGACGGCTTCGTCTTTTACACCAACTACGAGAGCCGCAAAGGCACGCAGTTGCTGGCCCATGCCAAGGCTGGGCTCCTGTTCCATTGGAAGTCGCTGCGCCGGCAGGTTCGCCTGGAGGGGCCGGTCAGCCAGACGACGGCGGAAGAGGCCGATGCCTATTTCGCCTCGCGCGCGCGGGGCAGCCAGATCGGTGCCTGGGCGTCGGAGCAGTCGCGGGCCCTGGAAAGCCGTTTCGCCCTCGAAAAGCGGGTCGCCGAGGTGACGGCCCGGCATGTGGTCGGCAAGGTGCCGCGGCCGCCACATTGGTCCGGATTCCGCCTGCAGCCGACCCTGATCGAATTCTGGCAGGACGGCGCCTTCCGTTTGCACGACCGGCTCGAATACCGGCGCGGCTCGGCGGCCGAGCCGTGGACCACGCGCGCCCTCTATCCCTGAGAACACGATGGCGATGGACCCCCAGCGGCTGATGCGGCTGGCGACCGTCGCCTCCACATCGGTCGCCTTGACCCTGTTGGGAGCCAAGGCCGTCGCCTGGGTGGTCACGGATTCGGTGAGCATGCTGTCGTCGCTGGTCGACACCTCGCTCGACCTGGTGGGATCGCTGATCACCTTCTTCGCCGTCCGTCAGGCGCTCGTTCCGGCCGATGCCGATCATCGCTTCGGTCATGGCAAGGCCGAGGCACTGTCCGGACTGGTGCAGGCCGGCTTCATCGCTGCATCGGGCTGCGCCTTGCTGTTCGCCGTCGTCGAGCGGTTCAACGCGCCGAAGCAGGTGCGGGAGGAAGGTGTCGGCCTGGTGATCAGCGCGCTGGCGCTGGTTCTGACGATCGGTCTCGTCGCCTTCCAGCGCCATGTCGTGCGTCGTACCGGCTCGATCGCAATCGGCGCCGACATGGCGCATTACGGCACGGACGTCGTGGCCACGCTGGTGACAGGCGTCGGCCTCTTTCTTTCGGGGCAGTTCGACCTGCCGCTGATCGACAGCTCGATCGCTGGTTTCGTGGCACTGTATCTATTGCATGGCGCGTGGAAGATCGGCCGCGACTCGCTCGACATCCTGATGGACCGCGAACTGCCGGACGAAGATCGCCGACGGATTGAAGAGATTGCCCGACGGAATCCCGGCGTGAAGGACGTTCACGAGCTACGCACACGCTCCGGCGGCGCCACGCGGTTCATCCAGCTTCACATCGATGTCGATCGAAACCTGTCCCTGATCGCCGGTCACGATATCGGCCGTCAGGTGCAGGGTGAGATCGCCAAGGCTTTTCCCGGGGCCGAGATCATTCTCCACGTCGATCCATCGCACGCATCATGACCGACAAGCCCGCTTTCGTCGTCGAGGACCAGTCCGAGACCGTGGCCTTTCTCGAGAGGCAGTTGAAGCCCGAGCGGCGCATCGACACGCACGGCGCCGTGGTCTTTCTCGGGCGCGAGCGCGCCTACAAGATGAAGCGCGCGGTGAAGTTTCCCTACATGGATTTCTCGACGGCACCGCGACGTGCCGCCATGTGCGCCGCCGAGATCGACGTCAACCGGCGGCTGGCGCCGGAGATCTATCTAGGCGTCATGCCGGTGTTCTGCCGTAACGGGCAGTTGAGCCTGGGCGAGATCGGCGAGGAAGGCGAGGAGGCCGTCGACTGGCTGGTCGTCATGCGCCGCTTCGACGAGGAGGGGATGCTCGACCGCATGGCGGCGCGGGGAGCGCTGACGCCGGCCCTGATGGCGTCGCTCGGCGCTCGCGTCGCGCGCTTTCACGACGGCCTGCCTCCGATCTCGAGGGGATTTTGCTCGCCCGACGATTACCGCCATTCCGTTGCTGCGGACGTCCGCCAGATGCGCGAGGCGGGCGAACGGCTCGATCCGCCGACCAGCGAGGCGCTGGCCGAGGCGATGCCGCGTTCGCTCGAGCCGTTCGTCGAACTGGTGGCGCGCCGGGTCGCGGTCGGCGCCGTGCGCCGCTGCCATGGCGATCTCCACCTGCGCAACATCGTGATGCTGCAGGGCGAGCCTGTGCCGTTCGATGCCATCGAATTCTCCGACAAGATCGCAAACATCGACGTGCTCTACGATCTCGCCTTCACGCTGATGGATCTGGCGCGACAAGGGCTCGGTGCTCTAGCCAACCGGCTGTTGAACGAATGGCTGTGGCGCGTCGGCGAACTGCCCGAGGCTTCGCACGAGGAGGCGCTGGCGCTCCTGCCGATGTTCCTCGCCCGCCGGGCTGCAATCCGCGCCTATGTCGATTCGGCCATCACGGCCGTGAGCGGTGCCGACAATGCACCGGCGCGGGCCTACCAAAAGGCGGCGCTGGATTTCCTACAGCCCGCGCCGCCGCGGCTGCTGGCGGTCGGCGGTCTCTCCGGCAGCGGCAAGACTACTTTAGCGCTGAAGCTCGCCCCGGACATTGGTCGCTCACCAGGGGCGGTCGTGGTCCGGAGCGACGTCGAGCGCAAGCGACAGGCCGGCGTTGCTCTGGAAGAGCGCATGCCGGCGGGCAGCTATACGCCGGAAGCCTCGGCTGCTGTCTATGCTGCTTTCATGGCACGGGCGGAGCGGGTGCTGCGGGCCGGCCATAGCGTCGTGCTCGACGCCGTCTTTGCCCGCGAGCCCGAGCGGGTGGCGGCGGAAGCCCTGGCGACTAAAGTAGGGGTGCCCTTCCAGGGCATCTGGCTCGATGTGCCGAAGGAAGTCGCCCAGGAGCGCGTGGCCGCGCGCAAGGCCGATGCGTCCGACGCTACTCCCCAAGTCGTCGAACGGCAGTTTGGCTACGATCTCGGGACGATCCGCTGGGAGCGGCGCACTCCCAGCTAGGCCCGCTTCTTCGCCGCCGAACTGCGTGGCAGCAGGCGGGCGAGGTACTGGCCCGTGTAGCTCTCAGCGACCTTCACGACCTCCTCGGGCGGACCTTCGGCGACCAGACGGCCGCCGCCCGAACCACCGTCGGGGCCCATGTCGAGAATCCAGTCGGCCGTCTTGATGACTTCGAGATTGTGCTCGATCACCAGCACGGTGTTGCCGGTCTCGACCAGCCGATGGAGCACTTCGAGGAGCTTGCGCACATCCTCGAAATGCAGGCCGGTTGTCGGCTCGTCGAGGATGTAGAGCGTGCGGCCGGTGGCCCGGCGCGACAGTTCCTTGGCGAGCTTGACCCTCTGGGCTTCGCCGCCCGAGAGCGTCGTCGCCTGCTGGCCGATATGGATGTAGCCCAGGCCAACCTGCTGAAGCGTCAGCAGCTTGTCGCGGATCACCGGCACGGCCTTGAAGAACTCGCAGCCTTCGTCGACGGTCATGTCCAGTACATCGGCAATCGACTTGCCGCGGAACACGATCTCCAGAGTCTCGCGGTTGTAGCGCTTGCCCTTGCAGACGTCGCACTGGACGTAGACGTCCGGCAGGAAGTGCATCTCGATCTTGATGACACCGTCGCCCTGGCAGGCCTCGCAGCGGCCACCCTTGACGTTGAACGAGAAGCGCCCAGGCTTGTAACCGCGCTCGGTCGATTCCGGCAGTTGCGAGAACCAGTCGCGGATCGGCGAGAAGGCGCCGGTGTAGGTCGCAGGATTGGAGCGCGGCGTGCGGCCGATCGGCGACTGGTCGATGTCGACGATCTTGTCGAGCTGGCCGACGCCGTCGAGACTGGTGTGTGCGCCGGGATGTTCGCGGGCCCCATTCAGCCGCTTGGCCAGCGCCTTGTAGAGCGTCTCGACGATCAGGGTGCTCTTGCCGCTGCCCGATACACCGGTGACGCAGGTGAAAGTGCCGAGCGGAATGCTGGCCGTCACGTTCTGGAGATTGTTCTCCCTGGCGCCCTTCACCGTCAGCCAGCGGCCGTTTTTCGGCGGCGGCTCGCGCCGCACCTTGGGGACGGGGATCTGTCGGAAGCCCGAGAGATATTGGCCGGTGAGGCTGGCGCTGTTCTGCATCACCTCCTCGGGCGTGCCTTGGGCGATGACCTTGCCGCCATGCGCGCCGGCGCCGGGACCCATGTCGATGAGATGGTCGGCGGCGCGGATCGCATCTTCGTCGTGCTCGACCACCAGCACTGTGTTGCCGAGGTCGCGCAGACGGGTCAGCGTCTTCAGCAGCCGGTCGTTGTCGCGCTGATGCAGGCCGATCGACGGTTCGTCGAGGACGTAGAGCACGCCGGTAAGTCCGGAGCCGATCTGCGACGCCAGACGGATGCGCTGGCTCTCGCCGCCCGACAGCGTGCCGGAGGTGCGGTTCAGCGTCAGGTAGGAGAGGCCGACATTGTCGAGGAAGCCCAGCCGCTCGTTGATCTCCTTCAGGATGCGTTCGGCGATCTCGCGCTGCTTGGGCGTCAGTTTGGGTGTCAGTTCGAGAAACCACTTCACCGCATCGCCGATCGAGAATTCGGTCGTCTGGCTGATGTTGAGGCCGGCGATCTTCACCGCCAGCGCCTCTGGCTTCAGTCGGGCGCCGCCACAGGCCTCGCACTTGCTCTCGTGCTGGAAGCGCTCCAGCTCCTCGCGCACCCAGGAGGAGTCGGTTTCCCTCCACCGGCGGTCCAGGTTGGGGATCACGCCTTCGAACGGCTTGGTGGTCTGATACTGACGAATGCCGTCGTCGTAACGCATGGCGATGGACTCGCCGCCGCTGCCTTGCAGGATCGTGTCGCGCACCTTCTTGGGCAGGTCGCGCCAGGGCACCGACATCTTGACCTTGAAGTGCTTGGCGATGCTCTCGAGCGTCTGCATGTAATACTGGCCCGAGCTGTCGGCCCAGGGCGCGATCGCACCTTCTGAGAGCGACAGCCGGTCATCCGGCACCACCATTTCGGGATCGAAGAACATCTTCACGCCGAGCCCGTCGCAGGACGGGCATGCGCCCTGTGGCGCATTGAAGGAGAAGAGGCGGGGCTCGATCTCCTCGATGGTGAAGCCCGAGACCGGGCAGGCGAAGCGTGCCGAGAAGACGGTACGTTCGCCGTTGTCGGCATTTTCCGCGACAGCCAGGCCTTCGGCCAGATTGAGCGCCGTCTCGATGGAATCGGCGAGCCGGTTGCCGAGGTCCGGCTTCACGACGAGGCGGTCCACCACGACGTCGATGTCGTGCTTGAACTTCTTGTCGAGCGATGGCGCTTCGGTAATCTCGTAGAGCTTGCCGTCGATCTTGACCCTCTGGAAGCCCTTCTTCTGCAGCTCCTGCAGTTCCTTGCGATACTCGCCCTTACGACCGCGCACGATGGGCGCCATCAGGTAGAGGCGCGTGCCGTCGGGCATCGCCTTCACGCGATCGACCATCTGCGACACGGTCTGGCTTTCGATCGGCAGGCCGGTCGCCGGCGAGTAGGGCACGCCGACGCGCGCGAACAGCAGGCGGAGATAGTCGTAGATCTCGGTGACGGTGCCGACCGTTGATCGCGGATTGCGCGACGTCGTCTTCTGCTCGATCGAGATCGCCGGCGACAGGCCCTCGATCGAATCGACGTCGGGCTTCTGCATCAATTCGAGGAACTGGCGGGCATAGGCCGAGAGGCTCTCGACGTAGCGCCGCTGGCCCTCGGCATAGACCGTATCGAAGGCGAGCGAGGACTTGCCCGAGCCCGACAGGCCGGTGATCACCACCAGCCGGTCGCGCGGCAGATCGAGGTCGACGTTCTTGAGATTGTGCTCGCGCGCACCGCGGATCGAGATGAAGCGGTGCGGCTCGGCGGCAGGTAAGCGTGACTTAGCCATGTGGACCGGGAGAATAGGGGAAGCGCGGGATCATCGCATATGGCGATTCACCCCCAACCGCGCCAGTCCTCCACAAGTCGCAAGATCAGGCTGCGGATGCCTGCGCTGCTAGCACCCGGTCGGTCGGCCGGTCGTTCATGAGGAGCTGCATGGTGCCCGCGATCAGGCCGATCAGGACGCCGATCTTCCAGGCCAGATCGTAAGAGCCCATCAGATCGAAGAGATAGCCGCCGCCCCAGGCGCCGAGGAAAGAGCCTGCCTGGTGGCTGAGGAAAGCGATGCCGGTCAGGGTCGACAGGAACCGCAGGCCGAAGATCTGCACCACCAGCCCGTTGACCAGGGGAATGACCCCCAGCCAGAGGGTGCCCATGGCCGCGCCGAACAGCACCACGGAGAGCGGCGTCGGCGGATACATGAAGAAAAGAAGGAGGGTCAGCGAGCGCAGCAGGTAGATCGCCCCCAGCAGCAGTCGCTTGGGATACTTGTCGCCCAGCCAGCCGAACAGCCACGAGCTCAGGATGTTGAAGCCGCCGATCAGCATCAGCGCCACGGCGCTGTAACTTGCATCCATGCCGCACTGGGCGAGGTAGGTCGGCAGGTGGGTGGTGAGGAAGACGAGCTGCAGGCCGCAGACGAAGAAGGCGATGGCCATCACGACATAGCCGCTGTGGCGCCGCGCCTCGTCGAGTGCGCCCATGAGCGTGAGGTCCCGGTCGCTCGCCAGCGTGTTGGGCAGCTTGTCGGCACGGCTGCCGATCCAGGCGGCCGGCAGCATGGCGATGGCCAGGATCACGAACGACCACGAGGCGGCCCGCCAGCCATCGGAGGTCAGGAGGTAGGCCGCAATCGGTGCCGTCACCATCGTGCCGACGGAGCCGGCGGCCGAGACGATGCCGAAGGCCAGGGTACGCCGGCCGGGTTCGACGACGCGCGCCGCGATGTTGGCGGTGATGCCCGAGGTCGTGCAGGCCAGCGCAATGCCGATCAGGACGCCGGCCCCCAGAATGATCGCCAGGGCGCCCTGCGCGGTGGCCGTGAGCCAGATGCCCAGGATGAACATGGCGCTGCCCAGGAGGGCCACCCAGCGGGTGCCGTACTTGTCGGCGAAGACGCCGGCAATCGGCTGGCTCAGCCCCCAGGCGACCTGCTGGACAGAAATGGCCAGCGCGAAGTCGGAGATGGCGATGCCCAGTTCCTTGGAGGCCGGCGCCTGGAACAGGCCGAGGTTCTGACGGATGCCCATGGCCAGGGTCATCATCAGCGCGGCGCCGCCCAGCATGGCGTAGGCCTGACCGGTCGAAACCTGGGGGACGTGAAAGGGTTTACTCATGACGCGGCAAGATAGGGGAGGGGTTGCTGCGGAAACCAATGAATTGTCGGAGGGCTGGCATGAGTGAAGCTCACGGCGTCTGCAGCCCAAAGGGGGACACAACCCAAATTAGGTGGCTGCCCACAGGCTGCCGGAGCTAGGTTCGCCGCCATGAGGTAGGTGCCGCGCCCCGCGGCACCGGGAATGCGAGGAGGCCCCCATGGCGGGCAGCGTCAATAAAGTCATCCTGGTCGGCAATCTCGGCCGCGACCCCGAAGTGAGGTCCATGCAGGATGGCCGTTCCATGGTGAACATGTCGGTGGCTACGTCGGATACATGGCGCGATCGCCAGAGCGGCGAGCGCAAGGAGCGCACCGAATGGCACCGTGTCGTGATCTTCAACGAGAAGCTCGCCGAGGTTGCGCAGAAGTTCGTGCGCAAAGGCTCGAAGGTCTATGTCGAAGGCCAGCTCGCGACGCGCAAGTGGACCGACCAGAGCGGCCAGGAGCGCTACACGACGGAGGTCGTGATCCCGCGCTTCGGCGGCGCGCTCACCATGCTCGATGGCCGTAGCGGCGGCGAGGGCGGTGGTCCTGGCGGTGGACCGGACGACGATTTCGGAGGTGGCGGCATGTCCGGCGGAGGCGGAGGCGGAGGTGGCCGGTCGGCGTCGCGTGGCAGCAAGCCGGAACTCGACGACGACATTCCGTTCTAGAGGCGCCACATGCGTCGCATTGCCGTGGAAGAGGCGTTCATCACGCCTGAGATTCTTGCCGCCTGGAAAGAGTGCCTGAAGCGAGACGACGTCGAGCCAGGGTTCGCGAAGATGGCGGGAGCTCTCTTGAGCCCTGCCGGTGGGCCCTTGTTCGAGAAGATGCTCGATATCGGGGCGGGCCGCATCACCCACATGGACAAGGTCGGCGTCGACATGCAGGTGCTGTCGCTGACCTCCCCGGGGGTGCAGGTGCTCGACGCGGCCACGGCGATTCGGCTGGCGGCCCAGTCGAATGACATGCTGGCGGCGGCCGTGAAGGCCTATCCGACGCGGCTGGCCGGGCTGACCGCCATTGCGCCGCAAGATCCTGCCATGGCGGCCAAGGAAATCGAGCGGGGCGCGAGGCAGCTCGGCATGCGGGGTGTCATCGTCAATTCCCACACCGGGGGCGAGTATCTCGATCTGCCCAAGTATCGGCCGATCCTCGAAGCGGCCGAAGCGCTCGACATGCCGATCTATCTCCATCCGCGCGAGCCGTCGACGCCGATGGTCGCGCCATTCCTCGACTATGGGCTCTACTTCGCCATGTGGGGCTTCTCCGCCGAGACCGGCCTGCATGCCATGCGGTTGATCGCGTCGGGCACCTTCGATCGGTTTCCCAAGCTCAAGATCGTGCTCGGCCACATGGGCGAGGGCATTCCCTATTACCTGCAGCGCATCGACAATCGCCATGCGATGCAGGTCAAGCTCGGTGCTACGCCCGCGCTGGCCAGGAAGCCCAGCGAGTACTTCCGCGAGAACTTCTACGTCACGACGGCCGGCGTCACGTCCTTGCCGACGTTGCGCCTCTGCCTCGACGTGCTCGGCAGCGAGCGTGTCCTGTTCGCAGCGGACTATCCCTACGAAGACGACGATGAAGCCGTACACTTCATCAAGGAGACGGTCCTGACCGCCGAGGAGCGGAAACGGGTCTGCGAGACCAACGCCGTGAACCTCTTCAAGCTGTAAGTCTGATCGTTTCAGGCCTTCACGCAGGCAGGCCCATGGCGCGCAGTTCCGCCACAGTATCTTCGGCCGATCGGTGGTGGATGGCGTTCATGCCGACGGCGCGGGCGCCTTCGACGTTGGCGATCACATCGTCGATGAACACCGCATCCTGGGGCTGGAAGCCTCCGGTTCGGCAAACCAGCTCATAGATGGCGGCATCGGGCTTGGAGACGCCGACAAGGCCCGAGACCACGTAGTCGCGGAAATGGCCGAAGAAGGGATGCCGGGTGCGGCCGGGGCCGCGCAGCCACGGATCGAGCAGGTTCGGCGCGTTCGAGAGAACGTAGAGCGGTGTGCCAGCACGGTGCAGCCGGTCGACCAGTTCGATCATCGGGCCGAAGGTCTGCGTGCACATCTCGTCGAACCGGCCGTAGAAGGCGGCGATCAGTTCCTCCTTGCCGGGGTGGAGGGCCTGCAGCGCCCGCGTTGCCGCCGCCGGATCTCCGCCGTGGTCCTGCTTTTCGTGCCACGCCCTCGTGGTCACGCGGGCCAGGAAATCCTCCATCTCGTCGGGGTCCGGAATGAGCTTCCGGTAGAGGTGGCGGGGGTTCCAGTCGACCAGGACTCCGCCGAAATCGAATATGGCGACCGAGGGCCGGGGAGGGGGCGTTCGAGGGCTCAAATCGCAGCCTTTCCGAGGGGTGTTTATCTGCATAATTTAGCCAATGAAATCAATCGGTTAAAGCTATGTGGGGGAGTCGATTTTAGTTGGTCTTCGGGCCCCGTTTTGCTAGTGTGCGAAATCGCCCAGCCGGAGTCTCCGGAACGGCCACCAATACGAGATAAAAACCAGGTTTTTCGTGAGCGACGATACGACTCTGCCGCCGGCGCCGCCGCCCTCTGACGTGCCCCCGCCTCAGCCCCCTCCGCACGATATCGCGCCGATCACGATCGAAGAGGAGATGCGCCGGTCGTACCTCGATTACGCCATGAGCGTGATCGTGTCGCGCGCACTTCCCGACGCGCGCGACGGGCTGAAGCCGGTGCAGCGCCGCATCCTGTACGCGATGAAGGAAAGCGGCTTCGACTCGACGCACGCCTTCCGCAAGTCGGCGCGTATCGTCGGCGAGGTGATGGGTAAGTATCACCCGCACGGCGACAGCGCGATCTACGACGCCATGGTGCGCATGGCGCAGGATTTCTCCATGCGTCTGCCGCTGATCTCGGGGCAGGGCAATTTCGGTTCGATGGATGCCGATCCGCCGGCGGCGATGCGTTATACCGAGGCGCGCCTGGCGCGCGCGGCGGAAGCGCTGCTGGCCGACATCGACAAGGACACGGTCGAGTTCCAGGCCAACTACGACGAGACCACGCTGGAGCCGACGGTCCTGCCGGCAGCCTTCCCGAACCTGCTGGCCAACGGTGCGGGCGGTATCGCCGTCGGCATGGCGACCAATATTCCGCCGCACAATCTCGGTGAGTTGATCGACGCCTGCTGTGCGCTGATCGACACGCCCGAGCTTACCATGCAGCAGGTGATGGAATATGTGCCGGGGCCAGACTTCCCGACCGGCGCCACCATCCTCGGCCGCAACGGTATCCGCGCGGCCTATGAGCTTGGCCGCGGCTCCATCGTCATGCGGGCGCGCACTCGGATCGAGGAGGGGCGCGGCGGACGCGAGATGATCGTCGTGTCCGAAATTCCCTATCAGGAAAACAAGGCCCGTCTGCACGAACGCATCGCGGAAGTAGTGCGCGACAAGAAGGTCGAGGGCATTTCCGAAATTCGCGACGAGAGCGACCGCGACGGCGTGCGTCTGGTGATCGAGTTGAAGCGCGACGCCATGGCCGACGTCGTGCTGAACCAGCTCTACCGCTACACGCCGCTGCAGACGACGTTCGGCGTCAACGCGCTGGCGCTCGACGGCGGCCGGCCGAAGCTGATGAGCCTCAAGGAGCTGCTGGAGGCGTTCATCCGCTTCCGCGCCGAGGTCATCACGCGGCGGACCAAGTATGAACTGAACCACGCCCGCGACCGCGCCCATGTGTTGGTCGGTCTTGCCATCGCCGTCGCCAATATCGACGAAGTGATCGAGATGATCCGCCGCGCGCCCGATCCGGTGGTGGCGCGCGAACGCCTGATGGCCAAGGACTGGCCGGCCCATGACGTGGCGCCGCTGATCGCCCTGATCGCCGAACCCGGCCGCGAGGTTTCGCCCGAGGGCACCTATCGCCTTTCCGAGGCACAGGCGCGCGCCATCCTCGAGCTGCGCCTTCAGCGCCTGACGGGTCTTGAACGTGACAAGATTGCCGAAGAGCTGACCGAAGTGGCCAAGCTCATCGAGGGCTACCTCGAGCTGCTGGGGGACCGCGACAAGCTTTTCGCGCTGATGCGGAAGGAACTGCTCGAGATCAAGGAGCAGTTCGCGACGCCGCGTCGGACGGAGATCCTCGACAACGAGTTCGAGCAGGACATCGAGGACCTGATCCAGCGCGAGGACATGGTCGTGACGGTGACGCACGGCGGCTACGTCAAGCGCGTGCCGGTCTCCGCCTATCGCGCCCAGCGCCGCGGCGGCAAAGGCCGCTCGGGCATGGCCACGCGCGAGGACGACTTTGTTTCGAGCCTGTTCGTTGCCAATACGCACACGCCGGTATTGTTCTTCTCCAGCCGGGGCATCGTCTACAAGCTCAAGGTCTGGCGGCTGCCCCTCGGCGCGCCGCAGGCCCGGGGCAAGGCGTTCGTGAACCTTCTGCCGCTGAACGAGGGCGAGACCATCAGCGCCGTGATGCCGATGCCGGAGGACGAGGCGAGCTGGGCGACCCTGCACGTCATGTTCGCCACGGCTCGTGGCGGCGTGCGGCGCAACGAGCTGAGTGATTTTGTCAGTGTCAATCAGAGCGGCAAGATCGCCATGAAGTTCGAGGGCGACGATGCCGGCGACCGCCTGATCGGCGTGGGGGTCTGCAGCGAAGAGCAGGACGTGCTGCTGGCCACGCGCCAGGGCCGCGCCATGCGCTTCCCGGTCTCGACCGTGCGCGTTTTCCAGAGCCGCGCCTCGACCGGCGTGCGCGGCATCGCCCTGGCCGATGGCGACGAGGTGATCTCCATGTCGCTGGTCGACAACGGCAAGGGCATTCCGACCGAGGACCGCGACGCTTACCTTCGTCAGTCGCGTGCGCTGCGACAGGCCGAGAACGCGGCCGAAGCGGCCGATGAGGATGCCGCGGCGACGGCCGAGGAGGCTGCCGCACCCGCGACGACGCTCACGGCGGAACGGTTCGCCGAACTGCAGGGCAAGGAAGAGTTCGTCCTCACCGTCGCTTCGTCCGGCTTTGGCAAGCGCACCTCTGCCTACGAGTATCGAGTGACGGGCCGCGGTGGCAAGGGTGTGGAATTGATGAACCTGGGCAAGGGCGGCGAGGTCGTCGCGGCTTTCCCCGTACTCGACAACGACCAGATCATGCTTGTCACCGATGGTGGCACGCTGATCCGCTGCCCGGTCGACGGGATTCGCATCGCAGGTCGAGGCACGCGCGGTGTCCGCATCGTCAATGTGAGCGAAGGCGAGCGCGTCGTTTCTGCTGTGCGCATCGGCGAGGACGATGCTGGGAACGGCAACGGCGAGGCGAGTTCCGAAATGCCCGATTCCGAAACGCCCAGTTCCGAAACAAACGGTGGATAAGGACCGGCCGTGTCGCTAAGACCTTGCAGTCGCAGTCTGCGAACAAGTCGTTGCGGAGTGGGGGGAAGACATGGCCGTAGAACGCACCGGAGTTTATCCGGGCACGTTCGATCCCATCACGAGCGGGCACATGGAAGTCGTGCGCCGTTCGCTGCGGCTCGTGGACAAGCTGGTGATCGGCCCGGCGATGAACATCAGCAAGGGCCCGATGTTCTCGCTCGAGGAGCGTATCGACATCATCAAGGACGACATCGCCGACTTTCCCCAGGCCGACCGGGACCGGATCGAGATCGTTCCGTTCGAGGGCCTGCTGATTCACTTCGCACGACAGGTGAATGCGTCGGTGATCATCCGCGGCCTGCGGGCCGTTTCGGATTTCGAGTACGAAATTCAGATGGCCAACATGAACGCCCGCATGGAGCCTGCGATCGAGACCATCTTCCTCATGGCCTCGGACCGGCACCAGTTCATCGCCTCCTCGCTGGTGAAGGATATTGCCCGACTGGGCGGCGACACGTCGCAGTTCGTTTCCAAGCGGGTATTCGAGCGTCTGAAGAAGAAGTTCGCCAAGGAGTAATTTCCGGTCTGCGAGCCCCTGAATTGGCTTTCTTGCCATCCCAAGCGGCTGCGTTGACCGGAACGCCCGCACACCTTATACGGGCGCCGCGCGGGACTACGGCCCGCGGCGCGGAACCGGGACGAGCCCGTAGCTCAGCGGTAGAGCATCTGACTTTTAATCAGGTGGTCGTAGGTTC
>VFQN01001170.1_pt1 | contig 45236 bp, 40 predicted proteins | sample 3512371 | NCBI WGS metagenome assembly VFQN01 (sample SAMN10412370, study PRJNA504923) | tailings metagenome | isolation source: Replicate 2 from Balatoc abandoned mine | place: Philippines: Itogon, Benguet | collected 2017-08-28
CGACCGCGACTACGTGATCGAGTTCATCGCCGCGGCCTCGGCCACCGCCGTGCACCTGTCGCGCCTCTCCGAGGAGATCGTGATCTGGTGCTCGGCGCCGTTCCGCTTCATCGCGCTGTCGGATGCCTTCACCACGGGCAGCTCGATCATGCCGCAGAAGCGCAACCCCGACGCCGCCGAGCTGACGCGCGCCAAGGTCGGTCGCATCGTCGGCGCCTTCGTGGCGCTCTGCACCATCCTGAAGGGCCTGCCGCTGACCTACGGCAAGGACATGCAGGAGGACAAGGAACCGCTGTTCGACGCCGCCGATTCGTTGGAACTCGGGATCGCGGCGATGACCGGCATGATCCGCGACCTCAAGGCCAATCCGGAGCGCATGCGCGCCGTCGCCTCGGCCGACTATTCCGTCGCGACCGATCTGGCCGACTGGCTGGTGCGCACGGTCGGCCTGCCGTTCCGCCAGGCCCATCACGTGACGGGTCGCCTGGTCGGCATCGCGGCAGATAGGGGGATCGACCTCGACAAGCTGTCGCTCGAGGAGATGCAGGCGGTCGAGCCCAAGATCGACCGCAGCGTGTTTCGCGTGCTGACCGTCGAGGCGTCGGTCAATGCCCGCAAGAGCCTGGGCGGCACCGCGCCCGCGAACGTGGCGCGCGCCGTCGCCGAAGCCCGCCGGCGCTTCCTCGGCAAGGGCGGGGGACGCGCACGATGAGCAGCGTCTTCACCTACAAGAATGGCGAGATGCACGCCGAAGGCGTCGCCCTCGCCACCATCGCCGCCCAGGTCGGCACGCCGTTCTACTGCTATTCCGCCGGCGCGTTGCGTGCCGCGTGGCAGGAGTTCGCCGACGGCATCAAGGGCATGAACGCCAGCGTCGCCTATGCGATGAAGGCCAACAGCAATCTGGCCGTCATCCGCCTGTTCGGAGAGATGGGCGCCGGTGCCGACATCGTTTCCGTGGGCGAGATGAAGCGCGCGCTGGCAGCCGGCATTCCGGCAAAGCGGATCATCTATTCCGGCGTCGGCAAGAAGGCGTCCGAGCTGATGGCGGCGCTCGAAGCCGGCATCGGCCAGATCAACGTCGAGAGTTCTGCGGAACTCGAGACGCTGAACGCGGTGGCGGGGCAGCTCGGCGTCAAGGCCGACATCACCATCCGCGTGAATCCCGACGTCGACGCCAAGACGCACGCCAAGATCACGACCGGCCGCAAGGAGAACAAGTTCGGCATCGACATCGACCTGGCGCGTGAGGCCTTCGCGCTGGCCGGGCGCCTGCCCAACCTCAACGTCGTGGGCGTGGCCATGCATATCGGCTCGCAGCTCACGGCGCTCACGCCCTACCGCGACGCCATCGTGCGGGTGCGCGAACTGATCGCGCAGCTGCGCCAGGACGGCCATCGCATCGCCCGGTTCGACATCGGCGGCGGGCTGGGGATCGTCTATGCCGACGAGAGGCCGCCCTCGATCGCCGAGTTCATGGCCGTCGTGGCGCGCGAGACCGAGGGCCTGGGCTGTGAGTTGACCTTCGAGCCGGGGCGCCGGCTGGTGGGCGAGGCGGGCGTGCTGGTGAGCGAGGTCATCCTCGTGAAGCCGGGTTCCGCCAAGACTTTCGTCATCGTGGATGCGGCGATGAACGATCTCATCCGTCCCACGCTCTACGAAGCGTGGCACGAAATCCAGCCGGTCCGCGAGCCGCGCCGCGATGCCGCCACGATCCGTTGCGACATTGTCGGTCCGATCTGTGAATCCGGCGACTTCCTGGCACAGAACCGTGATCTGCCGCCGCTGGCGGCAGGCGACTTGGTGGTGGTACGGTCGGCGGGCGCATACGGGGCGGTCATGGCTTCCAGCTACAACAGCCGTCCGCTGGCGCCCGAGGTGATGGTGGATGGCACGCGGTTTGCGGTTACGCGACCGAGGCCCACCGTCGAGGAGATGATCTCCGCCGAGCGGTTCCCGCTCTGGATGGAGCCGAACAAGGCCTGAACGAAAGGACGTCCATGGAGGCCAGCCAGACCACCCCGACGATCCAGGCCCCCGGGCTCGGGCGCAAGATCGGTTTGGCGCGGGCTGCCCTGGCATGGGAGAGCCTCTGGCCGCGGCTGGTGCCGCTGCTGTCGTTCGTGGCGCTTTTTGTCGCCGCCGCCCATCTCGACCTGTTCGCCGGTCTGGACCCCTGGGTGCATACCGGCATCCTGGCCGTCATCGCGGCCGCCTTCGCCGGCTTGGCCTGGTGGCGCCTGCGGGATTTTTCCTGGCCCACGCGGGAAGCGTCGATTCGCCGGCTCGAGCGCGACAGCGACATTCCCCACCGCCCGCTGGTGGCCGTGCAGGACCACCTGGCCGCCGGCACTGCCGATCCGATGGCCAGGGCCCTCTGGGAGGCCCATCGCCGCCGTGAAGCCGAGCGCCTCGCCAGCCTGAGCAACCGGCCGGCCCATCCGGGCCTCGCCAGCCTCGACAAGTGGGCCCTGCGCTTCGTGCCGCTTCTGGCACTGGTCGTCGCCATCGCCGTGGCGGGTGGTTGGCGCAGCGATCGCATGGCTGCCGCCGTGACGCCAGCCTTTCCGCCGCCGCCGCCGGTCGTCGCCAACCTGTGGATTGCGCCGCCGGCCTATACCGGCAAGCCGCCCGTCTATCTGGACATGGCCGATCCCGACAAGGTGCTGCGCGTGCCTGTCGGCAGCAAGATCGCGGGCTTCGTCGACGACGTGCGCGCCCGCAAGCCGCCGCAGCTCGCGATCGATGGCAAGACCACCGAATTCTCGACCGTGAGCAAGGGCAAGTACCAGGTCGAGGAGGTGATCACCGAGGGCAAGCAGATCACCCTGCAGGCGCGCGGCGACGAGCAGGCGCGCTGGAAGCTCCACGTCATTCCCGACCTCACGCCGACCATCGACTTCACCCGCCCGATCGGTGTCGACAAGTGGTCGACCAAGGTCGAGTACCTGGCCGGCGACGATTTCGGCATCACCGGCGTCCAGCTGCAGATGCGCCTCCACGGCAGCGTGCTGGGCGACGATGCGCTGAGCAGCGACGAGGAGCCCGAAGTGTTGCGCGTCGACCTGCCGGTCGCGGGCAACGCCAAGAAGATCACCGACACCTTCGTGCGCGATCTCACCAGCCATCCCTGGGCGGGCCTCAAGGTCACGGTGATGCTGTTCGCAACCGATGCGCTCGGCCAGAAGGGCCGCAGCTCGGTCGAGACCTTCCTGCTGCCCGAACGGGTGTTCAACGACCCGACGGCGCGCGCCCTGATCGTGCTGCGCAAGGCGCTGACCCGCGATCCCAAGGGCTATCGCATCGACGTCGCGGACGGCATGCGCCTGATCCATGGCAGTCCGTCGAGCTATCGTGAGGACCCGGTCGTCCAGCTCGGCCTGCGCATCGGTTCGGTGCGGCTGGCGCAGAGCGACAGCAAGGAGACGATCGACGACACGCAGAAGCTCCTTTGGGATCTCGCCATGCGCCTCGAAAGTGGCGCCACGTCCGATGCGGAGCGCGCCGTCGAGCAGGCCCGCCAGCAGCTGCAGGACGCCATGCAGCGCCAGGCTGGTGATGAGGAGATCGAGAAGCTGATCCAGCAGCTCTACGACGCCATGGCGCGGTGGCAGCGTGAGCTGGCCGAGAAGATGAAGGATCCCGACGAGCGCCGCCGCATGGAAGAGCAGGCGGAGAAGATGGATCCGAACAACACCATCACCGGCGACGACCTGCAGAAGATGCTCGACAAGATTCGCGAGATGGCGAAGAACGGCCAGCGCGAGGAAGCCAAGCGTCTGCTCGAAGAGCTGCGCAAGATGATGGAGAACGCCACCCCGATGATGGCGAACCCCAACGGCCAGCAGCGCCAGCAGCAGGGGCAGCGCGGCCAGCAGGGGCAGGGCAACCAGCAGGGGCGCGAGATGATGAACCAGCTCGACCAGCTGTCGCGCCGGCAGAACCAGCTCCTGGGCGAATCCGAGCGCGAGGGCCGCCAGCAACAGGGCCAGCGCGGTCAACAGGGCCAGCAGGGTCAGCGCGGTCAGCAGGGACAACAGGGTCAGCAGGGACAACAGGGCCAGCGGGGGCAGCAGCCCGGCCAGGGCCAGCCGGGCCAGGGCCAGTGGGGCGAGCAGCAGCGCGGCCAGCAGGAAGGCCTGCGCGGCCGGCTGGGCGACTTCATGCAGAAGCTCGACGAGAACGGCCTGCAGATGCCGGAATCGCTGGGCCGGGCCGAGAGATCGATGCGCGAGGCCGAGGAGGCGCTGCGTCGGGGCGACCCGCGCGAGGCCTCGCGTGCCCAGCGGCGGGCGCTCGACAACCTTCAGCAGGGCATGGGCGACATGGCCGAGCAGCTGCGCCAGCGGCGCGGCCCCGGCAACAATCAGGACATCGCCGAGATCGAGGAGCGAGAGCGCCGCAGCGAGGATCGCGACCCGCTGGGTCGTTCCGATGGAAACTACGGCGACGCGATCGACTCCGGCTCCGACAAGGTGCCGCTCGAGCTCGAGCGCCAGCGCAGCCGCGAGATCCTCGACGAATTGCGCCGTCGCGCCGGCGACCAGCTGCGTCCGAAGGAAGAGCTTGAGTACATCGACCGGCTGCTGAAGACCTATTAGCAGGCCTTCACGAGGTCGTCGTCACGGCGGATAAACGAAACTATCGAAATAAACGAAACAAACGAAGAGCATGTCGCCCCCCCTGATTCCGTGTAGGCGCGACAGTACGCGCAATATTATTGCGTGTCGGTGCTTCTGAAAGTTCTATTTCAGCGGTTTCCGGTCATCGCCAGCGAGTGGCCCTACCCGGCGGTCTTCTCGACCACGCCGATGTACGGCAAACCGCGGAAGCGGTGGGCCCAGTCGAGGCCGTAGCCGACGAGGAACTCGTCGCCCGCCTCGAAGCCCACGAAGTCGGCATTCAGCTCGGTGCGCCGCTTGCCGGGCTTGTCGATCAGGGTGCAGATCGAGACCCGCCGCGCGCCACGCTCTTCCAGCAGCCTCTTGGCGAAGCTGAGCGTAAGGCCGGATTCCAGGATGTCGTCGACCAGCAGGACGTCACGGTCGCGCACGTCGTCGACGATGTCGCGCACGATCCGGACGGTGCCGCTCGTCTCGGTGCCGCTGCCGTAGCTCGACAGGGTCACGAAATCCATCGACCAGTCGGCGCCGGTACGGCTCAGCGCCCGGATCAGGTCGGCGGCGAACACGAAACTGCCCTTCAGGACCGAGACGACCAGCGTGTCGGATGCGAGCTTCTCGGAGAGGTCGGCCGCCATCTCATCGACGCGCGCGGCGATCTCGGCAGCGGAGAAGCGGATCGAGACGACCGGACGGTCGGAGGGAGTGCGGTCGGGCAACGGAAACTCTCGTGTAGGGGGCGCTAGTCGACGGTCGGCACGATGTTGGTCGCTCCCGAAGGAGGCTCGTCAAGCGGCAGGCTGAAGCTCCGGCGTGCGCCGGGCGGGATCGGCCCTTCGATCAGCGGCATCGCGCGCTCGGCCAGCACCTGCTCGCCCGCGCGGAAGACCAGCTTCAGACGGCGGGTCGAGCCGGGGGCGGTACCGGTATTGATCAGTTCGCCCGCCACCACGTAACGCCCGTCGATGAGATCGATCTTGGTGGTCGCCATGTCGATCCCGACATGGGCGCGCGCGACCTGGGACGCATTCTGCTTTGTGTTCGCCGCGTCGAGGTGCAGCAGGGTACGCCAGGAGGCGGGCATCCGGGCCTTGATCTGGTCGCGATAGGCGTAGCCCGCGCCGCCCAGCAGCACGATCAGGACGATCGCATAGGCGATCCAGGTGCCCCAGTTTCGCTTCTGCGGCGGGGGAGTGGTCAGGGCCGGCAGGCCGGCGCCCGGCGTAGACGGACGGATGACGACGTCTGGGACGGGAGCGGGGGTGGGCGCAGGCTGCGCTTCCGGGGCGGATTTCACGACCGGCGGCGAATCGGGTTTCTGGAACCAGCGATGGCTGCAGCGCACACACTGGACGGTGCGACCCGTCGGGCCGATCGCCACGGGGTCGACGGCGTATCGGGCGCCGCAGTTGGAACAAGTAAGCTGCATGATGAGGAGCGGGGGATGCCCCACCAGATGTCCTTTGCGCGGCGACACTAGGCCACTACAAGTTGGCATACAAGCAACACGTCGCTCGCGAATACTTTTGAGATGATTGGTCTCCGGCTGCGCTCGTTCCTCTTCAATGTCGGCTGGTATGTCGGCACCACGATCCTCGCCATCGCCGGCTCGCCGATCCTGCTGATGCCGCGGCGCTTCGTGGTCGCCTGGTCGCTCGTCTGGATCGACTTCTGTCTCTGGTGGCTGCGGGTCACCTGCCGGCTGACCCATCGCGTGAGCGGGCTGGAGAACATGCCGACGGGACCGGTCATCTTCGCCTGCAAGCACCAGTCCTCATGGGAGACGCTGGCCTTCTCCCGACTGTTTCCCGGCGCCGCCACCGTGATGAAGCGCGAACTGGTCCTGATCCCGGTCGTCGGCTGGGCGATGGCGCGGGCCGGCAACATCGCCGTCGAGCGCGGCGACGGCGCCAAGGCGCTGCGAGGATTGGTGAAGCAGGCCAAGGCAACGCTGGAAGAGGGGCGGTCGATCCTGATCTTTCCCGAGGGGACGCGGGTCGCCGTCGGCGACGAGAAGCCCTATCAGGTGGGAACCGCGGCTCTCTACCGGCAGCTCGGTGTGCCCGTCGTCCCGGTCGCGCTGAACTCCGGCCTGTTCTGGGGGCGGCGGAAGTTCATCAAACGGCCGGGCGTGATCGACGTCGAAATCCTGCCGGCGATCCCGCCGGGTCTCGGTCGGGACGCTTTCATGGCCACCCTGCGCAAGCGCATCGAGAGTGCCACGGCCCGGCTCGTTGCTGCAGCCCGCAGGAGCGAACAAAAATAGAACGATTGGTTGATATCGAGGGGCACCCGGCCTAGGTTTTCAGAATGGAATGGGCGCCTGTCTCCCAGCGGATCTGGGACATGAAATACCGCTTCAGGAGCGCACCGGCTGGTAGCACCGGAGCGATCCCCGACGCCGATCTCGACGCGACATGGTGGCGTGTCGCGCGGGCGCTCGCGGTGCCGGAGCGCGATCCGGAGCTCTGGGCCGGCCGCTTTCACGAGGCACTGTCGGGGTTCAAGTTCCTGCCGGCCGGCCGGGTGATCGCGGGTGCCGGAACCGGGCGGACGGTCACGCTCTTCAATTGCTTCGTGATGGGCACGATCCCCGACGACATGTCGGGCATCTTCGAGAACCTGCGCGAGGCGGCCCTCACGATGCAGCAGGGCGGCGGGATCGGACACGATTTCTCGAGCCTTCGCCCGGAGGGGGCGCCCGTGGTGGGCGTCGGCGCCGACGCGTCGGGACCGCTGTCGTTCATGGACGTGTGGGACTCGATGTGCCGCACCATCATGAGCGCGGGCTCGCGACGCGGCGCCATGATGGCGACCCTGCGTTGCGACCATCCCGACATCGAGGCCTTTGTCGACGCCAAGCGCGATCCGAAGCGGTTGCGCATGTTCAACGTCTCGGTGCTGGTCACCGACGCCTTCATGAAGGCGGTGGCGGACGATGCCGACTGGCCGCTGGTGTTCGGCGGCAGGACTTTCCGGACGGTCAAGGCCAGGGCGCTGTGGGAGCGCATCATGCGCGCCACCTACGAGGTCGCCGAACCCGGCGTGATCTTCATCGATCGCGTAAACCGCCGGAACAACCTGCGTTATTGCGAAAGTATCCAGGCGACGAACCCATGTGGTGAGCAGCCACTTCCCCCCTACGGCGCGTGCCTGCTTGGATCGATCAATCTGGCGGCGCTGGTGAAGGCGCCGTTCACGCCGGAAGCGGCACTGGATGCCGAGGCGCTGGAGCGGCTGGTGCCGCTGGCCGTGCGCATGCTCGACAATGTGATCGACGTCTCGCGCTTCCCGCTGCCGCAGCAGGAGAAGGAGGCCAAGGCCAAGCGGCGCATCGGCCTCGGCGTGACCGGCCTCGCGGACGCGCTGATCTTCTGCGGGGTGCGCTATGGCTCGCCGGAAGCAGTGCGGCTGACGCGGGAATGGCTGGGGGCGGTGCAACGGCTGTCGTACGTGGCGTCGGCCGACATCGCCGCTGAAAAGGGCAGTTTCCCGCTCTACGATCGGGCCAAGTATCTGGCCGGCGAGACGATCAAGGCATTGCCCGAGGAGGCCCGCACCGCGATCGGCCGCTACGGCATCCGCAACGCCCTGCTGAACTCCATCGCGCCCACCGGCACGATCTCGCTGCTGGCCGACAATGTCTCGTCCGGCATCGAGCCGGTGTTCGCGTTCAGCTACGTGCGCCATGTCCTGCAGCCCGACGGTTCCAAGCGCGAGGAGAGCGTCGATGACCATGCCTTCCGCGTCTGGCGCGAGCTGAAGGGCGACGAGACCCCGCCGCCGGACGTCTTCGTCGACGCCCAGACCCTGGCGCCGGCCGATCATCTGGCGATGCAGGCCGCGGCGCAGGACCATGTCGACAGTTCGATTTCCAAGACCATCAACCTGCCGCGCGACATTTCCTTCGAGGCCTTCAAGAGCGTGTACGAGGAGGCCTATGCGCAGAACTGCAAGGGGTGCACCACCTACCGTCCGAACGACGTGACCGGCGCCGTGCTGGAGGTGAAGCCGGCGGAGACCGAGAAGCAAGTTGCGGCAGCGATGCCGCGCAACAGCGACGTCGTCTATCTCGCCCCGCCGCTCGACCGGCCAGAGGAGCTGCCAGGCCGGACCTACAAGATCAAATGGCCGGGCAGCGACCATGCCATCTACATCACCGTCAACGACGTGATGCAGGAAGGGCGGCGTCGCCCCTTCGAAATCTTCATCAATTCCAAGAACATGGAGCACTATGCGTGGACGGTGGCGCTGACACGCATGATCTCGGCGGTGTTCCGGCGCGGTGGCGACGTGTCGTTCGTCGTCGAGGAGTTGAAGGCCGTGTTCGACCCGCGCGGCGGGCAGTGGATGGGCGGCCGCTACGTGCCGTCGCTGCTGGCCGCGATCGGCGGCGTGATCGAGCGCCACCTGGTCGAGATCGGCTTCCTGGCGCCCACTGAATCGCCCCGGCTGATCGATGCGATCGAGGAACGCATGCGTTTCGCATCAGGCGGGGGGGACGGCGCCCACGGTTCCCCGGCGCCGGGGGCCGGCGGCGGGTCGGCCTCCTCGATGGGGCAGTGTCCCCAGTGCGGCAGCGCAGCCCTCACGCACCAGGAGGGCTGCGACGTCTGCCTGAACTGCGGCTATTCGCGCTGCGGGTGACGGCGTCACCCGCAATTCGCTCAGCCGAGCTCCAGTTCGATGCCGGCCGACTTGCTGACGCCGGCCCACAGGGCGGCGAACTCGCCGACGAAGGCGGTGTACTCGGCCGGGGTCATCGGCTTGTCACCGGGCAGCAGAACCACTTCCTTGAAGCGCTCCACCACCTCGGGCGCCTTGTAGGCCTTCTGCAGCTCGTCATACAGCCGCGCCACGATGTCGGGCGACATGCCCTTGGGACCGGAGATGCCGACCCAGGTCGAAGTGGTGAGCTTGGGGAAGCCCTGTTCGGCAAAGGTCGGTGCGTCCGGATACATGTCGAGCCGCTTGGCCGAGCTGACCGCCAGCAGGCGGACCTTGCCGGTATTGATGTGCGGCACGTTGGTCGTGATCGGGTCGAACATCGAGGGGATCGTGCCGGCCAGCATGTCCTGCAGCGACGGCGCCGAACCGCGATAGGGGACGTGCTTCAGCTTGATGCCGGCGAGACTGCCCAGCAGCTCGCCCATCAGGTGGGTGTTCGAGCCGATTCCGGAGCTGCCGAAGGCGATTTCCCCGGGCTTGGCCTTGGCGGCGGCGATGTAGTCGGCCAGCGTCTTGTAGGGCGAATCGCCCGGCACGATCAGGACGTTGGGCGTATGCCCGATCAGCGTCACGTGGGTGAAATCGGTGATCACGTTGTAGGGCAGCTTGGGATAGATGCCGGGCGCGATCCCGAGCGGCGAGGCGTGCGACATGACCAGTGTGTAGCCGTCCGGCGCGGCCTTGGCCGCGAGATCGGAGCCGATCGTGCCGCCGGCGCCGGGGCGGTTCTCGACCACGACCTGGGTGCCGAGGGCGGCCGAAAGCTTGGGCGCCAGGATGCGGGAAATCGTGTCGGCGGTGCCGCCGGGCGGGAAGGTGGCGATCAGCTTAATCGGCTGCCTGGTCGGCCAGCCGGGGTTCGCCCTAAGGGCGGGCGCGGCCAGTGCAGAGCCCAAAGTGGCGGCCGATGCGGCCAGGACGGTACGGCGGGTCAGTTTCATGAAGCGCTCCGGTTTCCTCTCGCGCCAATGGCTGGCGTGTTGTGCCCGGAGCTTGCAATCGATATGCCAGCGGATATCCGCCCTTGATTTGCCGCAAGAGAATCCGCAAATCCGGGCCGACCAAGGAGATGTCTGAATGATGCGGCGGCTGGTTCTGGCGGCGGTTCTCGTGGGAAGTGGTGTGGCCACTTCCGTAGCTCCGGCTGCCCTGGCGCAGGGGCTCCCGAATTCGCGCAGCGAGCTTGCCTATTCCTTCGCGCCGCTGGTGAAGCGCGTGTCGCCGGCGGTGGTCAACATCTACACGACCACCACCGCGCGCGTGCAGCGCCGCCTGCCGTTCCCGTTTCCCGGCATGCCCCAGCAGGGCGGAGAGCGGGTGCAGAATTCGCTGGGCTCCGGGGTGCTGGTGGGCGCCGACGGTCTGATCGTCACCAATGCCCACGTCGTGAAGGGCGCCGACGAGATCCGTGTCGTGCTGGCCGACCGCCGCGAGTACGAGGCCAAGCTCATCACGCAGGACGAGCGCTACGATTTGGCGCTGCTGCGCATCGAAGGCTCCGACGAGAAGTTCCCGTTCCTGGAACTGCGCGATTCCGATTCGATCGAAGTGGGCGACATGGTGCTGGCGATCGGCAACCCGTTCGGCCTGAACCAGACCGTGACCAGCGGCATCGTCTCGGCGGTGGCACGCAGTGCCGGCGGCATCAACGACTCGAATTTCTTCCTTCAGACCGACGCGGCCATCAATCCGGGCAATTCGGGCGGCGCGCTGGTCGCGCTGGACGGGCGGCTGATCGGCATCAACACGGCGATCTATTCGCAGAGCGGCGGCTCGGTGGGTATCGGCTTCGCCACGCCCTCCAACATCGTGGAGCGCATGATCGCAACCGGCACGAAGGGTGGCCGCATCGTGCGGCCGTGGCTGGGCGTCAGCATGCAGCGCGTGACACCCGACCTCGCCTCGGGTTTCGGCCTGGCGCGGCCGGCGGGCCTGGTCGTGAAGGACGTGTTCGCGGGCGGTCCGGGCGCCGCTGCCGGGCTGAAGCGCAACGACGTGATCGTCGGCATTCGCGAACAGACGATCGACGACGAGGCAGCCCTTCGGTTCAGGCTGTCGACGCTCAATCCCGGGACCGTCGTGCCGGTCAAGGTCGTGCGCAGCGGCAAGGAAATGGTCGTGGACCTGAAGCTCGCGGCGCCGCCCGAGGATCCGCCGCGGGACTTGTCGCTGCTGGAGGGCCGGCAGCCTTTGTCCGGCGCCTCGGTCGTCAACATGTCGCCGGCGGTCGCCGAAGAGATGGGCCTGGCCGAGTGGCGTCCCGGCATCATCATCGTCGACGTGAAGCCCGGCGCCTATGCCGGTCGCTTCGTGCGTCCCGGCGACATGATCCTGGGGGTCAACGGCCAGGAAGTGAAGAACGTCGCCGAACTCAAGAAGCGCGTCGCCAGCGGCATCAACAGCATCAATGTCGGTCGCGACGGCGTGGTGTTTCCCGTCCAGTTCCGCTGATCCCCTGAAAGCGTCGGGCCGTGCCGGCTGAACTCTTTGCCTCGCTCGCCCCGACGCCGCTTGCCGAACGCCTGCGTCCCAAGGCGCTGGGCGAGATCCTGGGTCAGGACCATCTGCTCGGGCCCGAGGGGCCGCTGGGCCGCATGCTGGAGGCCCGCAAGCTCGGCTCGCTGATCCTGTGGGGGCCGCCTGGCTGCGGCAAGACCACCATCGCCCGACTGCTGGCCGAAGCGGTCGATCTGCATTTCGAGCCGCTGTCCGCGGTGTTCTCCGGCGTCGCCGACCTGCGCCGTGTGTTCGAGGCGGCCCGCCAGCGCCGCAAGGACGGCAAGGGCACCTTGCTGTTCGTCGACGAGATCCACCGCTTCAACCGCGCCCAGCAGGACGGCTTCCTGCCCTATGTCGAGGACGGGACGGTGACGTTGATCGGCGCCACGACCGAGAACCCGTCCTTCGAACTGAACGCCGCGCTGCTGTCGCGCTGTCAGGTGCTGGTCCTGCGGCGTCTCGACGACGCGGCATTGTCGACGCTGCTGGCAAGGGTCGAGGAGACGATCGGCCGCAAGCTGCCGGTCGACGAGACGGGCCGTCAGGCGCTGTTCGCCATGGCCGACGGCGACGGCCGTTACATGATCGGCCTCGCCGAGCAGCTCGCCCAGTTGAAGGACAAGGGGCCGGTCCCGCCGGCGCGGCTGGCGACGCTCCTGCAGAAGCGTGCACCGCTCTACGACAAGGCCCAGGAGGCGCACTACAATCTGATCAGCGCGCTGCACAAGTCGCTGCGCGGGTCGGACGTCGATGCGGCGCTCTACTGGTTCGCCCGTATGCTCGACGGCGGCGAGGATCCGAAATACATCGCCCGCCGCCTGGTGCGTTTCGCCGTCGAGGATATCGGCATGGCCGATCCCCAGGCACTGACCCAGACCCTGGCGGCGTGGGAGACCTACGAGCGGCTGGGCTCACCCGAGGGCGAGCTGGCGATCGCGCAGGCGGTGATCTATCTGGGCACTGCGCCGAAATCGAACGCAGCCTATGTCGCCTTCGGGGCCGCCAAGCGCGCCGCCAAGACGCACGGCTCGCTGACGCCGCCGATGCACATACTGAATGCGCCGACGAAGCTCATGAAGGAGATCGGCTACGGCAAGGGCTACGAGTACGACCACAATGCCGCCGACGGCTTCTCGGGCCAGAACTACTTCCCCGACGGCATGGCGCGCGAGGAGTTCTATCAGCCGGTCGAACGCGGCTTCGAACGCGAGATCGTGAAGCGGCTGGAATACTGGAAGAAGCTCAGGGAGAAGAAGCGGTAGACGACCGAGCGAAGCTCGGCCGTTGAGCGTCAGGACATCGTGAAACGATGTCCAGGAGCGCCGAAGGACGGACGATCGCGCTCAGCCGTCAGGGCCTGGCCATCGCGCGCACGACCCGCTTGTCGCGGCCGTAGACGTCATCGCGGAAGGTCGGCACGCCTTCCGGATTGGCGCTGACGGTCCGGTAGGTCACGTAGAGGGTGATCGGCTCGGGAAAAGTGTAGTGGGCCTGCTGGCCGTCCCGGATCACCTGCTGGACCCGTTCCTTGCTGAAGCCGTTCTTGCCGTTGAAGACCTTCTCGACGAAGTCCAGCGGGTTCTGCAGGCGAATGCAGCCATGGCTGAAGTTGCGGCTGCCCTCGGTGAACAGCCAGCGGCTCGCCGTGTCGTGCATGTAGATCCCGTACTTGTTGTTGAACGGGAAGAAGATGTAGCCCAGCGCGTTCGAGGCGCCCGAATCCTGCCGGATGCGGTAGGGGAAGGCCTTGGGATGGATCGAACTCCAGTCGATCGTGTTGGGATCGATCTCCTCGTCGTGGCTCCAGCTCGCGAAGATCTTGAAGCCGTTGCCGGCCAGGGCGTTGGGGTCACGCCGCAGCATCGGCAGATATTCCTCGCCGGCGATCGACGGCGGCACCGTCCAGTACGGGTTGGTCTGGAAGCCGCGCATGGTTGACTGGATCTCGGGTGTCGGGTCCTTCGGTGTGCCGACGATGACCTGGCTCTGGAAGGCGATCTTGCCGTCGTTCACGAACATCATCGAATAGTCGCCGGTATTGACGTAGACGAAACGGCTGCCGAGGTCCTCCGGCAGCCAGCGGCGGCGCTCGAGGTTGGCGACGATCTGCCCGATGCGCTCGTCGATCGTTGTGTTGAGCGAGCGCACGGTCTTCGCGCCGATAACGCCATCGACGGTCAGGCCCTTCATCTCCTGGTAGGACTTGACCACGCCGACCAGCGGCTCGTCGTAGAGGTCGGCGACGGGCCCGACGGGCGGCACCGTGAAGTCCAGCTCGGCCAGGCGCGTGCGCAGAATGGGCACCCGGGCGTCGATCATGCCGGGCTTCAACGCGCTGCCGTCGGGCATTGCAGTGTAGGTCGTCCGGGTCTTCTTGGCGCGCCAGGCCGCCAGCGCCTTCTGCAGCGCCGGGTAGTCGCCCTTGGGCGGCAGCGCGGCGAGATAGGTTGCGAAATCCGGCGCATCGGCGGCGGCCTGCAGCAGTTCGGCCTTGTCGACCCTGCGCTGGATGATGTCGATGTCCTTGTCGACCCGGTTGGCCCGCACGCGGCCGGTCGATACGTCGCTTGCGTAGGCCACGAAGACGGCCGAGAGGAGGGCTTCGGCCGCAGCCGGGTCGGCGCCCGGCGCCATCGCCCTCTCGACGTCGGCCAGGTTGTACCAGGCGGGATCGAGCCCATGGTCGCCGGCGCTTTGCAGCGCCTTGAGCAAGGCCTCGGCACGCGCGGTTGCAGGGCCGGACCCGGTCCACAGCAGGCCAGAAGCAAAAGAGGAGGGTGCTCCCGCGAAGGAGAGCGCGAGCGCCAGGAAAGCGGCGAAAAAATGCAAGCGATTCACAGCCAAAGTATAAGCAGAATCGGCCGATTCGTCCATCAGCGCACGAATCCGTGAACGGCGAGAAAGGCAATCAGGTCGGCGCTGGCACGCTGCTTCAGGTCGGGCGTCCCGCCGCCCGCGCGAGCGCCGCGAGTGACGCAGTGCCGCCGCGCCCACGTCTGAAACGCCGGCTCGTCCATCGCGAGCCCCAGCGCGGGCACGAAGTGACGGCCGTCGTCCTCGATGATGTTGCGGCAGCTCGACCAGTTCTCGGCGTCCTTGATGTCGAAGACCGGGCCGAGCGACTCCCAACCGTGATGGGCACCGCCATAAACCTTCACCCGGATCCGGTCGTTGCCGGCCGCCCGCATGCGTTCGGCGTACTCGATCGCCAACTCGGCCGGCGTGTAGTCGTCCTTGGCGGCCAACATGAAGAACATCGGCCGTCCATGCGTGGTCGCGTCGCGATGCTGGGCGGTCGCGCCGGGGCAGAGGGCCACGTGAATGTCGAACAGGTGCGGGAAGCCGTGCCGCCAGCGCTGGCGGACGGCGAGGGCGGCGTTGAGCGTCGCGACGCCGCCCTTCGAGACGCCCATGACGCCAATGCGTTCGGGATCGAAACGGCGGTCGGCGCGGAGCAGCGCGAGGGCTGCGAAGGCGTCGCCCTCCATCTGCGCCGCCGAGACCAGGCTCTGGTCGGCCACGGTGCGGCGTACGCCGCGGCTCCTGAAACTGTCGACGATCAGCGCCGCCGCGCCGGCGGCGTTCAGCAGGTCGGCGTAGTAGTGTTCGCGGTGGCGCTGGACGCCGGCGCTGCTGGTCAGGATGACCATGCAGGGCACCGGACCGGGCCTCTCGTGGGGAATGTGCAGGGTCGCGGAAATTCGCGCCGGTCGGCAAGCTGCCGGATGGTCGAACGTCAACGTGTCGAAGGACACCGATTCCATGGACCCTGTGTAGCTTGTCCCGTAGTTTGTACGCCATGAGCCAAAGCCCCGCGATCGGTGGTAGCCGACAGACCCAGGTCCAGACTCGCGCCGTCGCCGACGACGAAGCGGGGATGCGCCTCGATCGCTGGTTCCAGCGCCATTTTCCCGAGTTGAGTCACGGCGCGCTGCAAAAGCTTCTGCGCACTGGCCAGGTTCGGATCGACGGCAAGCGGACCGAGGGCAAGGACCGGGTCGAACCCGGTCAGTTCGTTCGCTTGCCGCCGGGTGTGACGAACTCGCCGGCGCCCAAGCCCAGGGCGGCGGTGACGTCGACCGTCTCTGATCGTGACGCCGCCGAGATCCAGCGGATGGTGATCCATCGCGACGATCACGTGATCGTGCTCAACAAGCCGCCGGGCTTGGCGGTGCAGGGCGGAAGCGGCACGGAAAAGCACATCGACGGGATGCTGGATGCGCTGCGGTTCGGCTTCGAGCAGCGGCCGCGTCTCGTTCACCGGCTCGACAAGGACACCAGCGGCCTGCTGCTGATCGCGCGGACGGGCCAGGCGGCCAAGCGGCTGGCCGAGTCGTTTAGGGACCGCGAAACGGAGAAGCTATACTGGGCCATCGTCGTCGGCGTTCCGCCCAGGAGGGAGGGCGCGATCAACCTTCCGCTGGCCAAGCGGCCAGGCGCCTTCGACCGGGAACTGATGCAGGTCGACGAAGAGAACGGGCAGAAGGCGCTCACGCACTTCCGTGAGATCGACCGCGCCGGACAACGCGCCGCCTTGCTGGCGTTGTGGCCGCGCACCGGCCGGACCCATCAGCTTCGCGTTCACTGCGCCGCCATCGGTTGCCCGATCCTCGGCGACCGCAAGTATGGCGGTGAGGAAGCGCTGCTGGCGGCGGTCGCCGACTCGCGCCGACTTCATCTCCACGCCCGCCGCCTGACGTTGCCGCATCCGTCGGGCAAGGGCGACCTCAGGGCGGAGGCCGAGCCGCCACCTCACTTCCGCCGCACCGTCGAGGCATTTGGCTTTTCGACGGACGGTGTTTGAGCGAGAATCGATCGGGATGCGGATTCCCTGGAAGCGCGTGGCGGTGATCATGGCGGTGGCGGTGCCGGTCGCTGCCGTCGTCGGCGTCGTCTGGGCCGCTACCAGGGACCTGTCGCGCTATCAGGCGCGCATGACCGAACAGGTGCGTAAGGTTACGGGGCGCGAACTGGCGGCCCGCGTGCCGCTTTCCATCAAGCTCGGCACTGAACCAGCGATGGTGGCGGAAGGCGTCACGCTCTCGAACGCAGCATGGGGATCGCGGCCCGAGCTAGCGCGCGTGCGTCGCATGACGCTGTTCCTCGACCCTTTCTCGCTGCTCCTGGGCGAGGTCAAGATCGGGCGCATCCTGCTCGAGGGGGCCGACATCCTGGTCGAGCGCAGCGAGGTGGGCGACAGCAACCTCGAGATGCTGCCGCCGCCCGATGGGTCGGGGCCGCACCCCGGCGAGAATCGGTCGCTCAAGCTTCGCACCACCGCGGCCTTTCCCTGGATCAGCAACGTCGAGGTCCGCGACTCGGCCCTGACCGTCTCGGAGGGAGCCGGCCGGCCTCCCGTCGTGCTCGAGATCCCAAATGCAACGTTCAAGTCACCGGCGCCCAACCAGGCACTGCAGATCGAGGGGCGGTTGGGCATGGCGCACGGCGCGCCGATGGATCTCACCGGCACCGCCGGGTCGTTCAACGGCTGGATGGCCGGATTGCCGGGCAACATCGACCTGCAGGGCGGCTTCGACGGTGGCAGGATTTCCATCAAGGGCAGCATCAACGCCAAGGGCACGTCCCTGCAGATCAATTCCGAAGGCCCCGATGTTTCGGTGCTCGGGCCCTACATACGCCTGTCCGTGCCGGCGGGTGGTCCCTATGCGATGAACAGCAAGGCCTCGACACAACGCAACGGTTTCAAGGTCGAAGTCACGTCGTTGAAGGTCGGCGCGAGCGAAGCCGCCGGCGAGGCGCTGTTCCGCGTCGACCGCAAGGGCAATCCGACCATCATCGTGAACGCCGATATCACGCGCCTCGACGTGTCGGAGCTCAAGGCGCCGCCTGCAAGCCCCGCGCCCGCGGCACCGGCAACGGCCCCCATGCAGCAGCCGCGCCTCATTCCGGCACTGCCGTTTTCCGCGAGCTGGCTCGGCCGATCCAGCCTGTCCGTCACGGTGAGACTGGGCGAGGTCGTCGGGCTCGGCGCCAAGATGCAGAATGCATCGGTGACTCTGGCTTCCGGCGAGACGCGCTTCACCTTCCGTGCGGCCGCAACCGTCGGCGGCGGCTCGGCCGGCGTCGATCTCGTCTACGACCCGGCCGGGCGGATAGGCCAGACCACGCTGACGGCGACGGCAAACCGTGTGTCCCTCGGCGAACTGTCGACTCTGCTCGGTCTCGACCTCGGCCTGCGCGACGGCGTCGCCGACGTCGACTTGCGCCTGCGCGGCGGCGGGCGCACCACGCGCGATGCGCTGAACTCGGCCAACGGCTCGATCGACATTGCCATGGGAAAGGGCCTGTGGCCGCACAGCCAGCTCGCCAACTGGCCGCCGGAGACGCAGCGGCTGCTGGGCGGCAGCGATGCCGGCGTGCCTTTCAACTGCATCGCCGGACGGTTCGAGGTGAGCAGCGGTGTCGCCAACCTCAGACGTCTGGTCGTCGATACGCCGCGCGGCGTGCTCGTCGGCGGCGGCTACTTCCACCTGCGCACCGACGGTTGGGAGTTCATCCTGGCGCCCGAGGCGCGCGACCATCAGAATGCGGCGCTCGCCGTGCCAATGCGCATCAAGGGCGGACCCGGCAAGGTCACGGCGAGCGCGGTCGATCCCAATCTCTCCAAACTGCTGATTGGCGGCGGCCCCATCCCCAGCCTCGTGGCGCAGGTTGCGCAGGCGGGCCGGCAGGCCGGCGCCAACGCCTGCGCCGTGCTGGCGCCCCGCGTGGACGCCTTACGGCCCGGTCTGCGAGCGCAGATGCCGGCGCCGGTCTCGGACGTCCGCCAGCGGGCCTCCCGGCCGCCGGCGCGCACCTCCGGTCCGCAGCGCAGTCAGGGTCGCTAACCCGGTCTTGTCGGCGGCCCCGCCCCGCGTGTAATCCCGACGCCACGATGCGACAGGAGAACGGCTAGTTCCGCATTGCGGTTTGAGCGGGAGCTGAGTTGAAGCGCTTCTACAAGGAAACAGGCGTCGAGGAAGACAGGGGCGGCTTTTGCGTCCTGCTCGATGGCAAGCCGATGCGGACGCCCGCCAAGGCGATTCTGGTCGTGCCGACGCGGGCGCTCGCGGAAGCGATTGCCGCCGAATGGGCCGCCGTTCCCGAGAAGGCCGAGATCAACGCTGCCCATCTGCCGCTGACGCGCCTCGCCGCGACCGGCATCGACCGCGTCGTGTCGCGGCGCGACGAGGTGATCGCCGATACCTCGAAGTACGCGGGCTCCGACCTCCTCTGCTATCGCGCCTCAGGCCCGGACAGCCTGGTCGGGCTGCAACGCGAACGCTGGGACCCGCTGCTCGCTTGGGTGGCCGAGTGTTACGGCGCCCGCCTGGCGACCGCGGAAGGCATCGCCTTCGTTGAGCAGGCGGCGGAGGCAAAGGCGCGGCTCCACGCGGCGGTCGCTGCGCATGGCGATCTGGCCCTGTCGGCACTCTACAACCTGACGCACGCCGCGGGCTCGGTCGTGATCGCTCTCGCGGTTTCCGATGGACGCCTGGACGCGGCGGGTGCCTTCGCGGCCGCGCAGACCGACGAACTCTACCAGGTGGATCGCTGGGGCGACGATCCGATCGCGGAGAAGCAGCGCGAGGGCGTGCGCCGGGACATCGAGTCGTGTGCGCGCTTTCTTTCACTTCTGGAGAGCGCGCGTCTGCGCGGCTGAGAGGAGATCATGGGAGCGGGTACCACGCTGCGGAAGGTGATGGCCGAGAAAGGCCTCGTCGAGGCGATGGCGGCGCATAGCCCGCTCTCGGCAATGCTCGCCGCCGAGGCTGGCTTCGACGCAATCTGGGCCTCCGGCTTCGAACTGTCGGCGCTCTATGGGGTGCCAGACGTCAGCATCGTGTCGATGACCCAGCATCTCGATATGACGCGCGCCATGGTCGACCGGTCGGGCCTGCCGGTCGTGGCCGACATCGACACCGGCTTCGGCAACGCCATCAACGTCCTCCATGCCGTGGAACAGTATGAGCGCGCCGGCGTGGGTGCGATCGTGATGGAGGACAAGAGTTTCCCCAAGGTCACCAGCCTGATTGCCGGCGGCCGCCAGGACATGGTCCGCGTCGAGGAGTTCCAGGGCAAGATCGAGGCCGCCCGGTCGGCGCGGCGCGATCCCGATCTCGTCGTCGCCGCCCGCACCGAGGCGCTCATCGCCGGGCTTGGCCAGGACGAGGCGCTGAAGCGCGCGCGGGCCTACGAGGCCGCGGGCGCAGACCTGATCCTGGTCCATTCCAAGCAGAAGACGCCGGACGAGATCGAGGCCTTTATCAAGGCCTGGGACGGCAAGGTGCCGATCGCGCTGGTGCCCACCGCCTACCCGCAGATGACGGTGGCGCGGGTGCGCGAACTCGGGAAGGTCGGGCTGCTGATCTGGGGCAACCACGCGATTCGCGCGGCGGTCGGGGCGATGCGCGCGACTTTCGCGCAGATCCGAAAGGACGGCGGGATCCACAGCGTCGAGGCGAGCATTGCGTCGGTCGACGCAGTATTCGATTTGCAGGGAATGGGAACGGTGAAGGACAACGAGAAGCGATTCCTTCGCTAGACGTGATCGCGTTATTGGCCGAAAAGTGAACGAGGGCCGGAGAATTAGATGCAGAAAATGTTGGAAGAACTCGAGCGCAGGCGGGCAGCGGCGCGTCTGGGCGGCGGCGAGCGCCGCATCGAGGCGCAGCACGCCAAGGGCAAGCTGACGGCGCGCGAGAGGATCGACGCGCTGCTCGATCCGGGATCGTTCGAGGAATACGACATGTTCGTCGAGCACCGCTCGATCGATTTCGGCATGGAGAACCAGAAGATTCCGGGCGACGGCGTGGTCACCGGCCACGGCACGATCAACGGCCGGCTGGTCTACGTCTTCAGCCAGGATTTCACGGTCTTCGGCGGGGCATTGTCCGGCATGCACGCCACCAAGATCTGCAAGGTCATGGACATGGCCATGAAGGTCGGCGCGCCGGTGCTCGGCCTGAACGACTCGGGCGGCGCGCGCATCCAGGAGGGTGTCGACTCGCTCGCGGGCTATGCCGACGTGTTCCAGCGCAACGTGCTGGCGTCCGGGGTGATCCCGCAGATCTCGATGGTCATGGGCCCCTGCGCCGGCGGCGCGGTCTATTCGCCGGCGATGACCGACTTCATCTTCATGGTGAAGGACAGCTCCTACATGTTCGTCACCGGCCCCGACGTGGTGAAGACCGTGACGCACGAGACGGTCACCCAGGAGGAGCTGGGCGGCGCACTGACCCACACCCAGAAGTCGGGCGTGGCCGACCTCGCGTTCGAGAACGACATCGAGGCGTTGCTGCAGCTGCGCCGCTTCGTCGACTTCCTGCCCTCGAACAACCGCGAGAAGGCGCCGGTCCGCACCACGCTCGACCCGGTCGATCGAGACGACTTCTCGCTGGACACGCTGGTGCCGGAGAACCCGAACAAGCCCTACGACATCAAGGAACTGATCCTGAAGGTCGTGGACGAAGGCGATTTCTTCGAGCTGTCACCGGAATGGGCGGCCAACATGGTGGTCGGCTTCGGCCGCATGGCAGGCCGCTCGGTGGGCTTCGTGGCCAACCAGCCGATGGTGCTGGCGGGCTGCCTCGACATCGACAGCTCGCGCAAGGCGGCGCGCTTCGTGCGCTTCTGCGACGCCTTCAACATCCCGATCGTGACCTTCGTCGACGTGCCGGGCTTCCTGCCGGGCACGACGCAGGAGTTCGGCGGCATCATCAAGCACGGCGCCAAGCTGCTCTACGCATATGCCGAGGCCACGGTACCAAAGGTCACGGTGATCACCCGCAAGGCCTACGGCGGCGCCTACGACGTGATGGCGTCCAAGCATCTGCGGGGCGACGTGAACTATGCCTGGCCGGGCGCCGAGATCGCGGTGATGGGTGCCAAGGGCGCGGTCGAGATCATCTTCCGCTCCGACGTCGGCGACGCCAACAAGATCGCGGCGCGCACCGAGGAGTACCGCCAGAAGTTCGCCAATCCGTTCGTGGCGGCCAATCGCGGCTTCATCGACGACGTGATCATGCCGCACGGCACGCGCCGCCGCATCTGCCGGGCGCTGACCACGCTTGAGACCAAGAAGCTCGAGAATCCGTGGCGCAAGCACGGCAACGTGCCTCTGTGACGGCGACGCCGTGCATCTGTCTCCCGAGGAGCGCATGAGGCGCGGCCGGATCGTGCGCAAGCACCTGATGGTCGGGCTTCTCGCGCTGCTCGTCATCATCCCGCTGAACTTTATCGTGAGTCGCCAGTATCCCTGGTGGCTCTGGGTCCTCATCGTCTGGTTGCCCCTGATCGGCGCGCACTCGCTGTGGGCCAGGGGCTTCTTCGATCGCAGAAAAGAAGGAATTTGAGCATGGCCGCCAAGAAGAAGGTCGCCAAGGTCGCCGCCAAGAGCGCGCCCGCCCGGAGCGTCGCGGTTGCCAAGACGGCGCGGGCCGAGAAGCCGGCCGCCGCCAAGCCGGCTACTGGCGGGCCGCCGCTGTTCGACAAGATCCTGATCGCCAACCGTGGCGAGATCGCCTGCCGGGTCATCCGCACCTGCAAGCGGCTCGGCATCAAGACCGTCGCGGTCTACTCCGAGGCTGACGCCGATGCGCTGCATGTGCGCGAGGCCGACGAGGCGGTGCTGATCGGACCGCCGCCTTCGGCCCAGTCCTACCTGCTGATCGACAAGATCGTCGAGGCTTGCAAGGCGACCGGCGCCCAGGCGGTGCATCCGGGCTACGGCTTCCTGTCCGAGAAGGAAGCCTTCCAGAAGGCGCTGGCCGAGGCCGGCATCGCCTTCATCGGTCCCGATGCCCACGCCATCTACGCGATGGGCGACAAGATCGAGTCCAAGAAGCTCGCCCAGGCCGCCGGCGTTAGCACCGTGCCCGGCTATCTGGCGGCGATTCCAAACGCCGACGAGGCGGTGAAGATCGCGCGCAAGATCGGCTACCCGGTGATGATCAAGGCGTCCGCCGGCGGCGGCGGCAAGGGCATGCGGATCGCGTATAACGATGCCGAGGCGCACGAGGGGTTCGGTTCGGCGACCAACGAGGCCAAGGCTTCGTTCGCCGACGATCGCGTCTTCATCGAGAAGTACGTCGAGGAGCCGCGCCACATCGAGATCCAGCTGATCGCCGACGGCCACGGCAACTGCGTCTATCTGTGGGAGCGCGAGTGCTCGATCCAGCGCCGCCACCAGAAGGTAATCGAGGAGGCGCCGAGCCCGTTCCTCGACGCCAAGACGCGCAAGGCGATGGGCGAGCAGGCGGTCGCGCTGGCCAAGGCGGTCAAATACAAGAGCGCCGGCACCGTCGAGTTCATCGTCGACAAGAACCGCAAGTTCTATTTCCTCGAGATGAACACGCGCCTGCAGGTCGAGCATCCGGTGACCGAGCTGATCACCGGCCTCGACCTGGTCGAGCTGATGATCCGTGTGGCGGCGGGCGGGAAGTTGCCGTTCCAGCAGAAGGACGTGAAGCTCCAGGGCTGGGCCGTCGAGGCGCGTCTCTACGCGGAAGATCCATTCCGCAACTTCCTGCCCTCGACGGGACGCCTGGTGAAGTATCGCGAGCCCGAGGCCGGCCCCGACGTGCGCGTCGATACCGGCGTCTACGAGGGCGGCGAGATCTCGATGTTCTACGACCCGATGATCGCCAAGCTCTGCACGCACGGGACGACGCGCGACGAGGCGATCGATCGCATGCGCCGGGCGCTGGACGAGTTCTACGTCCGCGGCGTGTCGCACAATGTGCCGTTCCTGGCCGCCCTTATGGCCCATCCGCGCTTCCGCGCCGGCAAGCTCACGACCAACTTCATCGCCGAGGAGTTCAAGGGTGGCTTCACGGCCGAGCATCTGCCGCCGAAGGATCCGGCGGTGTTGGCGGCGGTCGCGGCGGTGGTGGATCGCATCCATGCGCATCGGGCCGGCGCGCCACAGTCCGAGCGTGTCGTCATGCTCAACCGGACGGCGATGCCGGTGTCCGTGGGTGGCGGCGGCATCGAATTCGCGGTCGACATCGACGCCCGCCGGATCGAGATCGAGTCGGACTGGACGCCTGGCGAACCGCTGATGCGCGCCAAGGTCGACCAGCATCCGGTGGTGGTGCAGATCGATGCGCTGGGGTCCGGCTGGCGTTTGACGCATGAAGGCGGACAGGCCGACGTGCTGGTGCTGACGTCGCGGCAGGCCGAGCTCTATGCGCTGATGCCGGTCAAGGCGGCGCCCGACACGTCCAAGTTCCTGCTGTCGCCGATGCCGGGCCTTCTCGCCTCCGTGGCGGTGAGCGAGGGGCAGGAGATCAAGGCGGGCGAGGCGCTGGCCGTGGTCGAGGCGATGAAGATGGAGAACGTGCTGCGTGCGACGCGCGACGGCACGGTGAAGACCCTCCATGCCAAGGCCGGCGACAGCCTGAGGGTCGACCAGAAGATCATCGAGTTCGCCTGAGCGCATGGCCTTGCAGGCGCGTCTGTCGATCACCGGCCGGGTCCAGGGCGTGGGCTACCGCGACTGGGCGGTGGCGACGGGGGAGCGGCTTGGCCTCTGCGGGTGGGTTCGCAACCGCACCGACGGTTCGGTCGAGGCGCTGGTCGTCGGCGACGACGAGGCGGTGGGCCGTATGATCGAAGCCTGTCACCGAGGCCCGACGCTCGCGCGGGTGGACGCCGTCGACATTGAGCCGGCCGACCTCGACGTCCTGCCGTCGGGCTTTACGCGGCGGCCGACGGCCTGATTTCGCCGAAAACGTCCTGGAAAGTCTCTGCCAGGGCCGCATCGAGGTCGGCCAGGGTCACCGGCAGGCCGAGATCGACCAGTGACGTGACGCCGTGGTCGGTGATGCCGCAGGGAACGATTCCCGCATAGTGCGACAGGTCGGGTTCGACATTGATCGAGATGCCGTGGAACGCCACCCAATGGCGGATGCGAACGCCTATGGCGGCGATCTTGTCCTCGCGCGCGCTGCCGTCGGGCAGCGGCGGCTTGTCCGGCCGCACGACCCAGACGCCGACACGACCCGCCCGCCGCTCCGCCTTGACGTTGAAGCGGCCGAGCGTGCGGATCGTCCATTCCTCGAGGTCGGCGACGTACCGGCGCACGTCCTGGCGGCGCGCCCGGAGGTCTAGCATCACATAGGCCACCCGCTGGCCGGGGCCATGGTAGGTGTACTGGCCGCCGCGGCCCGCGACGTGGACCGGAAAACGCGTCGGCTGCAGCAGATCCTGGGTCCGCGCGCTGGTACCGGCCGTATAGAGCGGCGGATGCTCCAGCAGCCACACCATCTCGCCCGCCCGTCCGGCGCGGATGTCGGCGACGCGCGCTTCCATGGCGGCCAACGCCTCGTCATAGGGGACGGCACCGTCCGAGATGCGCCATTCGAGCCTGTTCATTGTGGCAAAATCGGCACTTCCCGGCCTTCGTGCAAGCCCGCCTTGCCACTGGGGGGGCGATTTGGTATCCCCCGCGCCATCGAACCGGCGCGGCCATGGCGGAATTGGTAGACGCGCTAGCTTGAGGTGCTAGTGCCGCGAGGCGTGGAAGTTCGAGTCTTCTTGGCCGCACCATCGCCGGTTCGAATGAAAAGGTAGACGAGAGGTCGCCGCCTGTTGGTAAATCCCAACCGGCGGCCCTTTTGTTTTTCAGGCGAGGAGACGAGCTTTGGCGGACGAACTCAGCGAAAGCGCCCTCCGATACCATCGCCTGCCCAGACCCGGAAAGATCGAGGTCGTTCCGACCAAGCCGCTGGCGACTCAGCGCGACCTTTCGCTCGCCTATTCGCCCGGCGTGGCCGCGGCCTGCAACGAGATCGTGCGCGATCCGGCGATGGCTGCGGAACTCACCTCCCGTGCCAATCTGGTCGCCGTCGTCACGAACGGCACCGCCGTGCTGGGACTGGGGGCCATCGGGCCACTGGCGGCCAAGCCGGTGATGGAGGGCAAGGGCGTCCTCTTCAAGAAGTTCGCCGGCATCGACGTGTTCGACCTCGAACTGGCCGAACTCGACCAGGACCGGCTGGTCGACATCGTGGCCGCCCTCGAGCCGACCTTCGGCGGCATCAACCTCGAGGACATCAAGGCGCCGGAGTGCTTCGAGGTCGAGCGCAAGCTGCGCGAGCGCATGAAGATCCCGGTCTTCCACGACGACCAGCACGGCACCGCGATCATCGTCGGCGCCGCGCTGCTCAACGCGCTGTCGCTGGTCGGCAAGGACATTGCCAAGGTGAAGCTTGTCGTGTCCGGCGCGGGCGCAGCAGCGCTGTCATGCCTCGGCGTGCTGGAGAAGCTCGGCCTGCCGCGCGAGAATATGTGGGTGACCGACATCGCCGGAGTGGTCTGGAAGGGCCGCAACGAGCAGATGGACCCATGGAAGGAGCGCTATGCCCGCGACACCCAGGCCCGCACCCTGGGCGAGGTGATCGGCGGCGCCGACGTGTTCCTGGGCCTTTCGGCCGCCGGCGTCCTCAAACCCGAGATGGTGTCCCGGATGGCCGCCCGGCCGCTGATCTTCGCGCTGGCCAATCCCAATCCCGAGATCACGCCGGAAGACGTCGCGGGCGTGCGCGACGATGCCATCATGGCGACCGGCCGCAGCGACTACCCTAACCAGGTCAACAACGTCCTCTGTTTCCCCTACATCTTCCGCGGCGCGCTCGACGCGGGGGCCACCACCGTCAACGACGAGATGAAGATCGCCTGCGTGCGGGCGCTCGCGGCGCTGGCGCGCAAGGAGCCCTCGGAGGTCGTGGCGCGTGCCTTCGGGGAGCAGGCCGGCGGCTTCGGTCCCAGCCAGATCATCCCCAAGCCCTTCGATCCGCGCCTGATCGTCGAGTTGGCGCCGGCCGTCGCGAAGGCCGCCATGGACAGCGGCGTGGCGACGCGGCCGATCACGGATTTCGACGCCTACCGCCAGCAGCTCAGCCAGTTCGTGTTCAAGTCCGGTCTGGTCATGCGTCCGGTCTTCGCGCAGGCGCGCTCCGATCCCAAGCGCGTGATCTTCAGCGCCGGCGAGGACGATCGCGTCCTGCGCGCCGCGCAGATCATTCTCGACGAAGGCATCGCCAGGCCGATCCTGATCGGCCGGCCGGAGATCGTGCGCCGGCGCGCCGAGCGCCTGGGGCTGCGTTTCCAGCCGGGCGTCGACGTCGAGCTGATCGATCCGTCCAGCGACCCGCGCTACGACAAGTACTGGGGTGCCTATCTCGAGCTGATGGAGCGCAAGGGAGTCACCGAGCCTACGGCACGCAACCTCGTGCGCTCCAGCCCGACCCTGATCGCCGCTCTGGCGGTGAAGCTGGGCGATGCGGACGCGATGATCGCCGGCGCCTATGGCCGCTTCCGCACCCATCTGGCCCATGTGCGCGACGTCATCGGCTTGCGCGAGGGCGCGAAGAACATGGCGGCGCTGAGCCTGCTGGTCATGCCGACCCGCGCCCTTTTCATCGCCGACACCTACGTGAACTACGATCCGGATCCCGAGACGCTGGCCGAGATCACCCTGCTCGCAGCGGACGAGGTGCTGCGCTTCGGCCTCCAGCCCAAGGTCGCGCTGATCTCGCATTCCAGCTTCGGCAGTTCCGAGCACGCCTCGGCGAGGAAGATGGCGGCGGCGGTGAAGATCCTGCACCAGCGGGCGCCGACGCTCGAAGTCGACGGCGAAATGCACGGCGATGCCGCGCTCAACGTTGAGATACGCAACAGCGTCTTTCCGCGCTCGAAGCTCCGGGAAGCGGCGAACCTCGTGGTCTGCCCATCGCTCGATTCCGCCAACATCTCCTTCAACCTGCTGAAGGAGGCGGCCGACGGGCTGCATATCGGTCCGATCCTGCTCGGTACCGATCTGCCCGCGCACGTACTCACCCCATCCGTGACCGCCCGCGGCATCCTCAACATGACCGCCCTGGCCGTGGTCGAAGCGCAGCGCCTTGCCGAGGCGCGTGGATGAGCGGCGAGATCGATCTCGTCGACGAAGTCACGCCGGACCTCGTCCGGCGAGTTGAGGCGGCACTTGTCGAGAACAGGGAGGAGGAGGCGCGGGGGCTGCTTGCCAACCTCAGCGCGACGGGCCAGGCCTCCATTCTCGAGCAGATCACCGAGCTCGAACGCGAAAAGCTCGTCGGCATCCTCAAGGACGATCTCGATCCCGAGGCGCTGACCGAGCTCGACGAGGAAGTCCTCGAGGACGTCCTCGAGCACCTCGACAGCAAAGAGATCGCGGCAGCCGCGCGCGAACTCGAAGCCGACGACGCGGCCACCATCCTCGAGGACCTGACGGAGGACGAGCGGCGGGAAGTTCTTGCCGAACTACCGGCGGACGAACGCGCCGACATCGAACGCGCGCTGGCCTACCCCTACGACTCGGCCGGGCGCCTCATGCAGCGCTCGCTGGTCAAGGTCGCCGACAGCTGGACCGTGGGCCAGGTGATCGACTATTGCCGCGAGGCGACGGACCTGCCCGACGACGTCTACGACATCTTTGTCGTCGATGACGCGGGCCGACTGCGGGGCTCCGTGCCGCTCGGCCGCATGCTGCGGACCAAACGCCCGGTGCCGATTCTCGACATCGTCGATCCCAACATCCCGTCGCTGCCGGCCATGGCCGAACAGGCCGAAGTGGCTCATGTCTTTCGCGACAAGAACCTTGTCTCCTGTCCGGTCGTCGACGATGATGGGCGCCTGCAGGGCGTGATCATGGTGGACGACGTCGTCGACGTGATCGACGAGGAAGCCGAGGAAGACCTGCTTAAGATGGGCGGCGTCGGCGCCGACGACATGCATGCCGACACCGTGCGCACGGCACGCCTGCGGGCACCGTGGCTGCTGGTGAATGTCGCCACCGCGCTGGTCGCCGCCTTCGTGATCGGGCAGTTCGAGGACACGATCGAGAAGATCGTGATCCTGGCCGCCCTCATGCCGATCGTGGCGTCGATGGGCGGCAACGCCGGCATCCAGACCGTCACCGTTACGGTCCGGGCGCTGGCGATGGGAGAGCTGACGGCCGCGAACGCGCTGCGGTTCATCAGCAAGGAAGCCGTCGTCGGCAGTCTGAACGGGCTCCTGTTCGCGACGCTGCTCGCGGCGGGCGTCATCCTGGTGTTCCATGACTGGAGGCTGGGCGCGGTCATCGCCGCATCGATGGTGTGCAACTTGATGGCCGCGGCGTTGGCCGGCTCGCTGATACCGCTCGGCCTGCAGAAATTCGGCGTCGACCCCGCCGTCTCCTCGACGGTGTTCCTGACCATGGTCACCGACGTGATCGGTTTCCTGACTTTCCTCGGGCTGGCGACGATCTTCCTGCTTTGAGCTATCGTTCGCAGCGGAGGTTGCCGTGTCGACAGTCCTTCGTCTCCTCGCCGCGTTGGTCCTGCTGGTGTGCGCTTCGGCCGCCCAGGCGCAGAACAAGGTGCCGTCCGATCGCGTGCTGGAGGCGCTGGTCAAGAGTTCGCTGCTCAGCCTCAACGACGCCAATGTGACCGGCAACTACGCCGTGCTGCACGCCAAACTGTCGAAGCCGTTCCGCGACCAGTTCCCGCCCGAGAAACTCAAGGCCACGTTCCGGGAATTCCAGACCAAGAACGCCGACTTCGACATCATTGCTGCCATGCCGCCGGCCTACAGCCCCCGGCCGGCCGTCGACGAGGACGGGAAGCTCGTGGTGAAAGGCAGCTTTCCCACCGCACCGGCCCGCCTGCGCTTCGAACTGGAGTTCATTCCCTCGGACGGCGAGTGGAAGCTGATCCGGATTTACGTCAAGGTTGACCCGAAATCCTGATGTCCCTCGATAGGTAAGACAGATCATGATCCCGAATGCGATGCCGCCGTTCGACTTCGGCCTTGGCGAGACGGCCGATGCCCTGCGCGACCAGGTTCAGCGCTTTGCTTCGACCGAGGTCGCCCCGATCGCCGCCGAGATCGACAGGACCGACCGCTTCCCGCGCGAGCTGTGGCCGAAGATGGGCGAACTCGGCCTGCACGGGATCACCGTCGAGGAGGAGTTCGGCGGATCCGGCCTCGGCTATCTGGAACACGTCATTGCCGTCGAAGAGATCAGCCGCGCCTCCGCGGCGGTCGGGCTGAGCTACGGGGCCCACTCCAACCTCTGTATCAACCAGATCCGCCGCACCGGCACCGACGAGCAGAAGAAGCGCTTCCTGCCCGGGCTGATCTCCGGCGAGCATGTCGGCAGCCTCGCCATGAGCGAATCGGGTGCCGGCTCCGACGTCGTGTCGATGAAGCTGCGGGCCGAGAAGAAGGGCGACCGCTACGTCCTGAACGGCACCAAGATGTGGATCACCAACAGCCCCGACGCGCAGCTGATCGTCGTCTACGCCAAGACCGATCCGGCAGCCGGGCCCCGCGGCATCACCACCTTCATCGTTGAGACCGACCGCAAGGGCTTCAAGGTCGCCCAGAAGCTCGACAAGATGGGCATGCGCGGCTCTTCGACCGGCGAACTCGTGTTCGAAGATTGCGAGATCCCCGAGGAGAACGTGCTGGGCGCGGTTGGCAAGGGCGTCAACGTCCTGATGAGCGGGCTCGACTACGAGCGCGCGGTCCTGGCGGCGGGTCCGATCGGCATCATGCAGGCGGCCATGGACATAGTCGTGCCCTATGTCCACGAGCGCAAGCAGTTCGGCCAGGCCATCGGCGAGTTCCAGCTCGTCCAGGGCAAGGTCGCCGACATGTATGTCGCGATGAACTCCTGCAAGGCCTATGTCTACGCCGTCGCCAAGGCCTGCGACCGCGCCGAGACCACGCGCGAGGACGCCGCCGGCGCCATCCTGATCGCCGCCGAGAAGGCGACGCAGCTCGCCCTCGACGCGATCCAGCTGCTCGGCGGCAACGGCTACATCAACGACTACCCGACCGGCCGCCTGCTGCGCGACGCCAAGCTCTACGAGATCGGCGCCGGCACCAGCGAGATCCGCCGCATGCTGATCGGCCGCGAGCTGTTCGCCGAGACGGCCTGACGCACCTTGCATTTGACCCACTTGAAGCTTTTTCGTACACGGCGTGTATGGAAGAGATTCGATGCCGCGCTACCTGACCGAACAAGACATTGCCGATTTCCGGGCCGAGCTATGCCGGATCGCCACCGAGCGGTTCGCCCGTTTCGGCTATGAGGGCGTGACCATGCGCCAGCTCGCCGAGGCTCTGGGCTGCAGCCCCAAGACGCCCTACCGCTACTTCAAGGACAAGGCCGACATCCTGGCGACCGTGCGGGCGCAGGCCTTTTCCCAGTTCGCCGACGTTCTCGAATCGGCCGCGGCGAAGGGCGAGGGAGCGCTCGACAAGGCACGCCTCGTGGGGGATGCCTATCTGCGTTTTGCCGGCGAACATCCGCATGCCTATCGCATCATGTTCGAGATCGACCAGCCGATCGGCGACGACCATCCCGACCTGCTGCGCGAATCGAAGCGGGCGCGCACCTTCGTGACCCGGCAGGCGGAAGAGATGGTGAAGGCCGGCCTGATCGACGCCGATCCGCTGCTGTTTGGCTGGTCGATGTGGGCGGCCATCCACGGGCTGGTCATGCTGAAACAGGCGGGCATGCTTGATCACGGGCCAGATATCCGGACGCTCGCCGGCTATCACGGCGCGCTGATGTTCAAGGGCGCCTTGGCGGCTCCAAAGAAGAAGGGGACGAAACAATGACGGCAGGCGTCACGGCGGGTGAGCGTTTCCGCAGTTGGGCGGAGATTCGGGACAATGCGGCGCGGGCAGCCGGCGGGCTGACGGCACTGGGCGTCGGCGATGACAGCGCCGTGGCGCTGATGCTGCGCAACGACTTCGCGACCTTCGAGGTCAACATGGCGGCGAGCCAAGTCGGCGCCTATGCCGTGCCGATCAACTGGCACTTCACGCCGGAGGAGGCGAACCACATCCTACGCGACAGCGGCGCGTCGGTCCTGGTGGCGCATACCGACCTGCTGGCGCAAATCGCGGGTGGCGTTCCCGAGGGTGTGACGGTCTTCGCTGTCCCGACTCCCGATGAGATCGCCGCGGCTTACGGCGTCCCAGTCGAAAAGCGGCGGGTGCCGGCAGGTGCCGAGCCATGGGATGCGTTCGTCGCGGGCTCGGCGCCGCGCACCGAGCCGCCGCGGGCGGCGCGTGGCAGCATGATCTACACGTCCGGCACCACGGGGCGGCCCAAGGGCGTGCGCCGCCAGCCCAGCACGGCCGAACAGCAGGCCGCGGCAGCGCAGGAGGCGGCGCTGTTCTGGGGCCTGAAGCCCGATCCCGGGATCGTCGTGCTGATGAACGGCCCGATGTACCATTCCGCGCCGTCGGCCTACGGCAATGCCAGCTCGCGACTCGGCCTCCATATGGTGCTGCAACCGCGCTTCGAGGCCGAGGACATGCTGCGGCTGATCGCGCGGCACGGCGTCACCCACATGCACATCGTGCCGACCATGTTCGTCCGCCTGCTGCGGCTGCCGGCCGAGGTGCGGGCGCGCTACGACGTCTCGTCGCTACGCTTCGTGAGCCACGGCGCGGCGCCCTGTGCCCCGGCGGTGAAGCGCCAGATGATCGAATGGTGGGGACCCGTCATCAACGAGTATTACGGCGCCACCGAGACCGGCGTCGTGGTCTGGCACGGCTCCGAGGACGCGCTGCGTAAGCCCGGCACGGTGGGCCGTGCGGTGCCCGGCGCGACCGTACGGGTCGTGGATGAAGAGGGGCGTGACGTGGCGACGGGCGAGATCGGTGAGATCTATGTCCGTGGCCCGCACCTCGCGGATTTCACCTACAACAACGACGACGCCAAGCGCCGCGAGGTTGCCCTCGGCGATCTCGTCACGGTGGGCGACGTGGGCTATGTCGATGCCGATGGCTACCTCTTCCTGTGCGATCGGAAGCGCGACATGATCATCTCGGGCGGGGTAAACATCTATCCGGCGGAGATCGAAGGGGTGCTGATCCAAATGCCCGGCGTACGCGACTGCGCCGTGTTCGGCATCCCGGACGAGGAGTTCGGCGAGCTGATCTGCGCCCATGTCGAGCCGGCCGCCGATGCCTTGCTTGATGCCGCATCCGTGCAGGCCTATCTGGCTGAGCATCTGGCGCGCTACAAGGTGCCGCGGGTCGTCGAGTTCAGCGCCGCCCTTCCCCGTGAGGATTCGGGCAAGATCTTCAAACGCAAGCTGCGCGCGCCATATTGGGAGCGAGCGGGCCGCAGCATCTGAGGGGTTCCATGGCCGATGACGACGTCACCCTGTCCGGCGGGATCAAGGAAAAGCTGGTCGACAGCAAGCAGAAATGGGCCGAGGACGGCCGTCTGCTGACCGGCACGACGGCGGTGCCAACCGAACGCCTGCCGCCAGGGCAACGCTTGGTCGAGACCTGGCCGGTCCTCGACCTCGGCATAAAGCCCGAGATTCCCAAGCATGCCTGGCGCCTGTTCGTGGATGGTGAGGTCGAGGCTCCCGTTACGCTGAAGTGGGACGATTTCAAGGCCCTGCCGAAGAGCGAGATTACGACCGACATCCACTGCGTGACCGCCTGGTCGCGCTACGACAATAGTTGGGAAGGGGTAAGCGCCCGCGACCTAATCACCCTGGTGAAGCCCAAGGCCTCGGCGCGGCACGTGATCTTCCATTCCTACGACACCTACAAGACCAACGTCCCGCTGGCCGACTTCGCGGCGGAAGACGTCATGCTGTCTTGGAACTGGAACGGCCAGCCGATCAGCCGCGAGCATGGCGGTCCGCTCAGGGTCGTGATCCCGAAGCTCTACTTCTGGAAGAGCGCGAAGTGGATCAAGCGCATCGAGTTCTCGGAACTGGACAAGCCGGGCTTCTGGGAAGTCCGCGGCTACCATAATTACGGCGATCCGTGGCGTGAACAACGTTATGACGAGGAGACTTGACCATGGGCGCGCACGATTTCTCCTTCACCGCGATCGACGGCAAGCCGCTCGACCTGAAGAGCCTGGCGGGCAGGCCGATCCTGGTCGTGAATGTCGCCTCCTACTGCGGGTTCACGCCGCAATACACCGACCTCCAGGCCCTTCACGAGAACTACGGCCCGCGCGGCCTCGTGGTGCTGGGCGTGCCTTGCAACGATTTCGGCGAGCAGGAGCCGCGCAGCGAAGGCGAGATCGCGAAGTTCTGCGAGTCGGTATACGACGTCACCTTCCCGATGAGCGCGAAGCAGAAGGTGATCGGCCCCGAGGCTCACGCGCTCTACAAGTGGATCGTCGCGGAAGCGGGTGAGGGTGCCGCGCCCAAGTGGAACTTCCACAAATACTTGATCGGCAAGGATGGCAGCCTGCAGGGCGCCTGGCCGAGCCGCGTGCGGCCGGTCTCAAGCGAAATCACGTCCGCGATCGAAGTGGCGCTGTAGGAACCTAACGGCGATCAGCTATCGAGGGCCCGGCGGACGCCGTCGAAGACCTGATGGAACATCTCGGTCGTCAGGCGGCCGGTGTTCGTATTGTAGCGCGAGCAATGGTAGCTGTCCGCAAGCATCAGGCCCGTCGGCAGCTCATGCTGCATGTTGTGAATGAACGGGTAGGCGCCTGCCGGCCGCACGGTGAGCGCCCGCAGAATCTGATCGTGAGCGCCCTTCCCCAACGCCACCAGGACTCGCAGCTTCGGCATGACGGCAAGTTCGGACTGCAGGAACGGCCGGCAGGCAGTGAACTCGACAGGCAGGGGCTTGTTCTCGGGTGGCAGGCAACGCACCGCATTGGCGATCCGGCAGTCCACGAGTCGCAGCCCGTCGTTCGGATCGGCACGATAGGCGCCCTCAGCGAAGCCGAACTTCAACAGCGTCGAGTAGAGAAGGTCTCCGGCATAATCGCCGGTGAAGGGGCGGCCGGTGCGATTGGCGCCCTTCATCCCCGGCGCCAGCCCGACGATCAGCAGGCGCGCGTCGAGCCTGCCGAACGAGCGGACGGGCGCATTCTTCCAGTCGGGGAACTTGCCCTGAAGGTCATGGCGAAAGGCCATGAGCCTCGGGCAGCGCGGGCAGTCGAGCGGTGGCTCTTCGAAGGCTGGCGCGGACACGGACGCGGACGGCCTAGGCCGACCGCATCAGTGACTCGGAGGGCGCATCGTCGATGTCAGCGTCACCCTCGCGCGGCGTGACGGCGGCCGGGCGGGGCGTACGCTCGGACGGGTTGCGGGCGATCAGCGGTGCCAGTTCCGAGAGTTCGATGAAGTCGTCGGCCTGGCGGCGCAGCTCGTCGGCCACCATCGGCGGGGCGGACTTGATGGTGCTGACGACCGAGACCCGGATCCCGCGGCGCTGCACGGCTTCGACAAGTCGGCGGAAGTCGCCGTCACCCGAGAACAGGATCACGTGGTCGAGATGGTCGGCCATTTCGAGCACGTCGATGGCCAGCTCGATGTCCATGTTGCCCTTGACCTTTCGGCGGCCCATGGCATCAGTGAACTCCTTGGCCGGCTTGGTGACCATGGTGTAGCCATTGTAGTCCAGCCAATCGATCAGCGGCCGGATCGGCGAATATTCCTGATCCTCGACCAGCGCGGTGTAGTAGTAGGCACGGACCAGCCGGCCCTTTTCCCGGAACACTTTCAGGAGGCGGCGATAGTCGATGTCGAATCCCAGGGAGCGGGCGGCCGAATAAAGATTTGCACCGTCGATGAACAGCGCCACGCGCTCGTTCTCGTAGAAATTGCCCTTCATGGTGACCAAGCCCTGTCTGAATAAAATGCGCTGGCGAGCGAAAAATTATGAAGCAGCGAAAGGCTGGTAACCCATGCCTTTCCCCGAACATATTAAGAGTAGGTTGTTAACCTAGGGATCACAAGGGGTTGAGGGAGGGTGCTGGTGGACAACAGAGGCGGTCGGCCGATTTTCGTGGGCGCCGGCGCCAATCTGCCTCACCCGTCCTACGCCTCGCCCCGCGAGACGCTGCAGGCCGCGCTGGTCGAGCTGGATCGGCGGGGGCCCCGCGTGCTGCGCTATTCGCGGTGGTACAGGACGGCCCCGCTCCCGGCATCGGACCAGCCCTGGTACGTGAACGTGGTGGCCGAGATCGCCACATCACTGTGCGCCGACGAGTTGCTGACCACCCTGCACGAGATCGAGGACGTTTTCGGCCGGGTTCGCAGCGTGCCCAACGCTCCCCGGCTGATTGACCTGGATCTGCTCGATTTTCGCGGGGAAACAGTCCCCCCGGGTGCCGGGAGAGCCATCCTGCCGCATCCCCGGATGGCCGGCCGGGCCTTCGTCCTCCGGCCTCTGGCCGAACTCGCCCCGGCCTGGCGCCACCCGGTCTCCGGCGCGTCGATCCAGGACCTCCTGAAGGCCTTGCCGACCGATCAGGTCGCTCAGCCGTTCCAGCCTGCCGGCTTGCCTTTTGGGCCGGGGCGGGTATAACCGCCCGCTTCCACGAAATGCTGAGGTCCCCGCCAATGGCGCGTGTCACCGTCGAAGACTGCATCGTGCAGGTCCCCAACCGTTTCGAACTGGTCATGTTCGCCTCGCAGCGCGCCCGCGACATCTCGGCCGGCGCCCAGATCACGCTCGACCGCGACCGCGACAAGAACCCGGTCGTGGCACTTCGGGAGATCGCTGAGATGAAGCTCGACCAGGCGGTCCTGAAGGACTCCCTGATTTCGGGCATGCAGAAGCACGCCGATGTCGACAAGCCCGAGGAAGTCAACGAGATGGCCGAGCTCGAGCAGGAGCTGGCCGCTGCCTTGGCGCAGGGTGGTGCGGAAGCGGCCCAGCCCAAGGCGTTGCCGATGGCCGAGGAAGACGACGTCGCGGAGTAGCCCCGTGGCGGGCTGAGCCCAAAAACGGTTCAGCCTGCCATACGCGCAAACGCCGTGGAGTGAACGCATTCGTCCCCATATAGTGGGCGGCTGCCATGATTCGCCAATTTGAACTCGTCGAGCGGGTACAGTCCTACGATCCGAATGCGGACGAGGACGTCTTGAACCGTGCCTACGTCTACGGTCTGAAAAAGCACGGCAACCAGCTGCGGGCCTCGGGCGACCCCTATTTCTCCCATCCCGTCGAGGTTGCCGGCCTGCTGGCCGAGATGCGGCTCGACACCGATTCGATCGTCACCGGGCTGCTACACGACACGCTTGAGGATACCGACGCCACGCGCGACGAGATCGCGAGCCTGTTCGGCGAGGACATCGCGCGGCTGGTCGATGGCGTCACCAAGCTTTCGCGCCTGGAGATTCAGTCGGAGAGCACCAAGGAAGCCGAGAACCTGCGCAAGCTGGTCCTGGCGATGTCGTCGGACATCCGCGTGCTGCTGGTGAAGCTCGCCGACCGGCTGCACAACATGCGCACGCTGCATCACATCAAGGAGCCGGCGCGCCGCCGCCGCATCGCCCGCGAGACCATGGACCTCTACGCGCCGCTCGCCTCGCGCATCGGGATGGAGAATGTGAAGCGCGAGCTTGAGGAACTGGCCTTCGCCGAACTCAATCCCGATGGACGCGCCTCGGTGCTGGCGCGCCAGGGCTATCTCCGAGAGCGCGGCGACAAGCTGGTGCCGCAGATCGAGGTCGAGCTGGTCAGGACACTGAAGGAGGGAGGGCTCGACGCTCACGTCTCGGGCCGAGAGAAGACGCCATATTCGATCTGGCGGAAGATGCAGACGAAGAACGTGTCCTTCGAGCAGCTCTCAGACATCATGGCGTTCCGAATCATCGTCTCGGACGTGGCGCAGTGTTATCAGGCGCTCGGCCTGCTGCATGGCCGCTACCAGGTGCTTCCGCAGCGCTTCAAGGACTACATCTCCGTTCCCAAGCCCAACGGCTACCGTTCGCTGCATACCGGCGTCATCGGGCCGCTCGGCCAGCGCATCGAGATCCAGATCCGCACCGAGGAGATGCAGGACCAGGCCGAGCGCGGCGTGGCCGCCCACTGGATTTACAAGCAGGGCGGTCCGTCCACCGACGCGCCGCAATATGCCTGGCTGCGCAGCCTGATGGACATCCTCGATAAGGCGCCGAATGCCGAGGAATTCCTTGAGCACACCAAGCTTGAGATGTTCCAGGACCAGGTCTTCTGCTTCACGCCGAAGGGCAAGCTGATCGCGCTTCCGCGCGGGGCGACCCCCATCGACTTCGCCTACGCGGTGCACAGCCAGGTGGGCGACACCTGCGTCGGTGCCAAGATCAACGGCCGCATGCTGCCGCTACGCACGCAGCTTTCGAACGGCGACCAGGTCGAAATCATCACGTCTAAGGCACAGACCCCGTCGCCGACCTGGGAGCGCTTCGTCGTCACCGGCAAGGCCAAGGCCGCGATCCGCCGCTTCATTCGAACGCGCCAGCGCGAGCAGTACATCCAGCTCGGCAAGTCGCTGCTCGAGAAGGCCTTCCACGAGGAAGGGTACGAGGTCACCGATAAAGGCCTCGACGGCGTGCGCATCAATTTCAAGCAGGCTTCGACGGACGATCTCATCGCGACGGTCGGCGCCGGTCTCGTCGGTGCGCGCGAGGTTCTGACTGCGGTTTATCCAGGGCTCAAGCAGCCCCGAAAGGGTGGGGCCGACGTCGTGCCGATCTCGCGCGCCCGCTCGAAGTCCGGCAAGGCAGGCGAGGGGGGCAGGGCGAGCAAGCTCGAGGGTGAGCAGATCCCCATTCGCGGATTGATCCCAGGCATGGCGGTGCACTTCGCGCGCTGCTGCCATCCGCTGCCAGGCGATCGGATCGTCGGCATCATCACGACCGGCAAGGGCGTCACCATCCACACGATCGACTGCGCCACCCTGGAGAGCTTCTCCGAGGCACCGGAGCGCTGGATCGACGTCGGCTGGGATTCGGTGAGCGAAGGTGGAGGCGGCGTCTATACCGGACGGCTCAGAATCACGGTCGCCAACCAGCCGGGCAGCCTGTCGAGCCTGTCCACTGTGATCGCTCGCCACCAGGGCAATATTTCCAACCTGCGCATCGTCAACAGGTCGATGGATTTCTTCGACATGGTGATCGACGTCGAAGTGTCCGACGTGAAACACCTGGCCGACATCACCGCGGCGCTGCGCGCCACTCCCGCCATCAACGCCGTCGAGCGCGCCCGCAATTGACGGCTTCCTCGTCCTCCCTCCGCGAAAGAAGCGTATGACTGCGCCCAATCCCCTGCGTCTCGGTGTCAACATCGATCACGTCGCCACCGTGCGCAACGCGCGTGGCGGACACCTGCCCGATCCGCTGCGGGCGGCGCGCCTTGCAGAGGCCGCCGGCGCCGACGGCATCACCGCCCATCTGCGCGAGGACCGGCGTCACATCATCGATGCCGACATCGAAGGCCTGATGCGCGAACTCAAGGTGCCGCTCAATTTCGAGATGGCGGCGACCCGCGAGATGGTCGACATCGCCCTGCGTCATCGTCCGCACGCGGCCTGCATCGTGCCGGAGAAGCGCGAGGAGCGGACGACCGAAGGGGGGCTGGACGCCGCCGGCCAGCACAACCACCTGATGCCGATGATCGCCCGCCTGCGCGATGCCGGCATCCGGGTATCGCTCTTCATCGAGGCCGACCCGCGCCAGCTCGAGGCAGCCGTCGCTCTCGGCGCGCCCGTCGTGGAATTGCATACCGGCCGCTATTGCGAGATCGAGGGCGAAGCCAAGCAGGTGGAATTGCGGCGCATCCGGAAGGCGGCGGCCCTGTGCGCCCAACTCGGCCTCGAATGTCATGCGGGTCACGGGCTGAGCTACGCCGACGTGGCGCCGATCGCCGCCATTTCGGAGGTGCGAGAACTCAACATTGGCCATTTCCTGGTCGGCGAGGCGATCTTCGTCGGTTTGGACCAGGCGATCCGCGAAATGCGCCGGATCATGGATGCGGCACGCGCCGGGGGATCGGACGCGTGATCATCGGCCTGGGCAATGATCTCTGCGACATCCGGCGCATCGAGAGGTCGCTCGAGCGGTTCGGCGAGCGCTTCGTGCAGCGCGTCTTCACGGAGACCGAGCAAAAGCGCTCCGAAGGCCGGGCGACCCGTGCCGCCAGCTACGCGAAGCGGTTTGCCGCCAAGGAGGCCTGTGCCAAGGCGCTGGGCACCGGCCTGAGGGCAGGGGTCTTCTGGCGTGACATGGGTGTGATCAATCAGAAGAGCGGCAAGCCCACTCTGGCCTTGACCGGCGGCGCCTTGGCGCGGCTGCAAAAGATTACGCCGGCCGGCATGACGGCACAAATCGACCTGAGCATCACGGACGAATACCCGCTCGCTCAAGCAGTCGTGATCATCTCGGCGGTGCCCAATCCATGATCTGCAAGGCGCCTGCGGAACTTCGAGGCTCCCATGCCGCGGTTGGGGCGGGAGACAGGGGCCCCGGGCCCTGCTATAGCCCCGGCTTGTTCAAACTGGAACGGCGATGACGGACGTGGCTGAGCGTCGCAAGAGAGCACAGGAAAAGACCGGTGGTTGGGCCGAAACCGTCCGGACGGTGGTGTATGCCGTCCTGATCGCATTGGTCGTTCGGACCTTTGCCATCGAGCCCTTCAATATTCCCAGCGGGTCGATGATCCCGACGTTGCTGGTCGGCGACTACCTGTTCGTCTCCAAGTACTCGTACGGATACAGCAAGCATTCCTTCCCTTTTTCGCTTGGCGTGTTTTCGGGTCGCGTCTTCGGCTCGCCACCCGAGCGGGGCGACGTCGCCGTGTTCAAGTATCCGGGCGACCAAGGGCAGGGCGTCAACCGCACCGACTACATCAAGCGCATCGTGGGCATGCCAGGGGATCGCATCCAAGTGACGAACGGCCTGCTGCACATTAACGGCGTGGCGGTCGACCGGCTGAAGATCGGCGATCATGTGAAGGGCAACAACGGCCACTACCAGAAGGGCACGCTCTACAGCGAGACGCTTCCCAATGGCCGCCGCTACACGGTCCTCGAGTATCGTGACGACGGCATGGCCGACAACACGCCGGAATTCCTCGTGCCGGCCGGCAGCTATTTCGTCATGGGCGACAATCGAGACGATTCGCTCGACAGCCGAACGCGGCTGATGCTGCGCGACTTCTCCGGCTCGACGCGCGACCGCGACCAGCTCGGCTGGTACGTGCCCTCTGAAAACCTCGTTGGCCGGGCGGAGTTCATCTTCTTTTCGCACGATCCGTCTGTCGCCGGATGGTTGGAACCGTGGAAATGGCCCGAGGCGATACGCTGGAACCGCTTCTTCATGGCAATCCACTGATTTCGACCGACGTCGATCTCGCGGCGCTGTCGAAGAGTGTGGGGCATGTCTTCGCGCATGCCGAGTATGCTTCCGAAGCGCTGACCCATCGCAGCGCGCTCGACCGCCAGCCCGAGCTCAAGGCGGCCTTTCCGAACGGCAACGAACGTCTGGAATTCCTGGGCGACCGCGTTCTGTCGCTCGCCATGGCGGACCTCCTGTTGCGGCGATTCCCGAACGAGCGCGAAGGCGAGCTGGCGCGCCGCCATGCGGCCCTCGTGCGCGCCGAAACGCTGGTCGAGATCGCCACGGAAATTGGCTTGGGCGCCCATCTGCGGCTTGGCGACTCGGAGCGCAGTCTGGGCAGCAGCGTGCGGCCCAACATCATGGCCGATGCGCTGGAAGCGTTGCTGGGCGCCATCTTCCTGGATGCCGGCCTTGAAGCGGCGGCTGCCAGCGTGGCCGTGCTGTGGGGCGATCGGCTGAGCAGCCGGGTGGCGGTGCCTCGGGACCCCAAGACGGCCCTGCAGGAATGGGCGCAGGCTCGCCGTCTGCCACTGCCGGTCTATCTCGAGATCGATCGCGAGGGACCGCCCCATGCGCCGGTCTTCGTGGTCGATGCGGTCGTCAAGGGGCACGATTCCGCGCGCGGCCGGGGCGGTAGCAAGCGCGAGGCCGAGCGGCTTGCGGCAATGACATTGCTGGAAAGGTTGAACGGGCCATGAGCACAGCTGCAACGCGAGCCGGCTTCGTCGCTGTCGTCGGCGCGCCGAACGCCGGTAAATCGACGCTGGTCAACGGCCTGGTGGGCTCCAAGGTGAGCATCGTGTCGCCCAAGGTGCAGACCACGCGCATGCGCGTGATCGGCATTGCGATGACCGACCTTCCCGATACGGGCGAGGGGCCCTCGCGAGCGCAGGTCGTACTGGTCGACACCCCCGGCATCTTCCGCGTCGCCAAGCGGCGACTGGAACGTGCGATGGTCGCCGCCGCCTGGCAGGGTGCCGACGATGCCGACCTGGTGGCCCTGGTGGTCGACGCCGAACGCGGCGTCGGCGAGGAGACCAAGGCCATCGCGGGGCGGCTGAAGGAATCGCGCACGCCGCGGTTCCTGGTCCTGAACAAGATCGACCTGGTGCCGCGCGAAAAGCTGCTGGCGCTGACGGCCGAGCTGAACGCGATCGTGCCCTTCGAACGCACGTTCATGGTGAGCGCGCTCAAGGCCGACGGGATCGAGGACCTGCTGGCGGCCTTCGCGCAGGCGGTGCCGCCGGGGCCGTTCCTCTATCCCGAGGACCAGGCGGCCGACCTGCCGCTGCGACTTCTCGCTGCGGAGGTGACTCGCGAGCAGGTGTTTCTGCAGCTTCACCAGGAGCTGCCCTATGAAGCGGCGGTCGAAACCGAGAAGTGGGAGGATCGTCCCGACGGCAGCGTCCGGGTCGAGCAGACGATCCACGTCCAACGGGAGGGGCAGCGCGCGATCTTCCTCGGCAAGGGCGGCGCCCGCATCAAGCAGATCGGCGCGCGCGCCCGGCACGAGCTTTCGCAGATGCTGGAACGCCCGGTGCATCTCTTCCTGCACGTGAAGGTGAGCGAACGCTGGGCCGACGATCCCTCGCACTACCGTACGATCGGCCTGGATTATCAATCTTAGGACGGCACGACGTCGAGCGTATGGACTACTGCGCCGCCGGCGTCGCGGTGACTGACCGTCATCACGCCCGACTTTCCGTCAATCTTCACATGCCCGAAGTGACACGAGCCCTCGAGCGGCGATAGATCGAAGCGGCCGGGCGGCGGCACCTTCTGGAACACGATCTGAGGGCCGAACGTGCCGTCGAGCGCGTTGGGGCCGAACCCGCCGGCGCAGAGCGGACCCGATACGAACTCATAGAACGGCGTGAAGTCCCGGAAGGCTGCCCGACCGGGGTCGTATCGGTGCGTGGCGGGATAGTGAACGTCGGCGGTGATCCAGTGCACGTTGCGGATGTCCTCACGCCTGATGAAGGACAGCAGGTCGGCAATCTCCAGTTCGCGGCCCAGCGGCGGGCCGTCGTCAGCATTCGCCAGGGCCTCGAAGCCGGCCTTGCGGCGCCAGTCGTCGTAGACGACGAGGCCGAGCGGCATGTCGGTCGCGATGATCTTCCACGTCGCCGTGGAGGCCTTGAGCGCCTGCTTCAGCCAGGCGACCTGTTCGATGCCGAGAAACGCCGTGTCCGCGCCCGGCGTCTCCTGCCGGTTCGGACCGTTGGGCGCGCGAAAGCTCCTCATGTCGAGCCGAAAGAGATCGAGGCGCGGGCCGAACGCGAACCTGCGATACAGGCGCATGGGCCCGTCGAGTCCGTCGGCCAGGGGCATGAACTCGCGGAAGGCGCGCTCGGCATTCCGCGCCAGCACGCCGACGTCCTTCTCGCCGTAGCGCGGATCGGCGTCGAGGCGTCTTTCCCAGTACCAGTTGTCGAGGACCTCGTGATCGTCCCACAAGGCGATGGTCGGGACCTCGGCGTTGAAGCGGCGGAGATTGGCATCGAGGAGATTGTAGAGATGATTGCCGCGGAACTCGGCCAGCGTCTCGGCGACCTTCGACTTCGCCTCGGTCACGACGTTCTTCCAGATGCGTCCGTCCGGCAGCTTCTTCTCGGAGGCCAGCGGATCGTCGGCATAGATCGTGTCGCCGCAATGGACGAAGAAGTCCGGCGCCAGGGATCGCATCGTTCCGTAGATCGTCATGCCGCCGATCTCGGGATTGATGCCCCAGCCCTGGCCGACCGTATCGGCCGACCAGACGAAGCTTATGTCTGCTTCTGTGGAAGGGGGCGTGCGGAAGCGTCCCTGCACCCAGTCGCTCGTAGCGTGCGCGTCCGAGAGATCGGCATAGGCGATGCGGTAGAAGATGGTCTGTCCCGGCGGCAGTCCGTCCAGACGCAGGCGCGAGGTGAAACCGGTCGCCTCGACGGCGACCGGGCCCTCGAGGCGCCGCGCATCGCTGAAGCTCCCCGTCGTCGCATATTCGGCGATCATGCGCGCCGGCCGGTCCGCGCGGCTCCAGAGGGTTGCCCCGTTCCCGCCGACGTCACCGGACTGCACGCCCTGCAGCAGACGCGGCCGCGCGGCGGCCGCCGTCTGCGCGAAGACACGGAAGGGCACGGCGGCAAGCGCGCCCGCCGCCAGCACGTTACGCCGTTTCGGTTTCGACATGCCCCAACCTAGCGTGATTTTGCGCGACGCGGCATACACGGTCCATGGAGTGGAACGACCAGGGCATCGTGTTGGCGGCACGGTCTCACGGCGAGACCGGCCTGGTCGTGTCACTGTTGACGCGCGACCACGGCCGCCATTCCGGCTTCGTGCCGGGTGGCATCTCGCGACGCGCCCGTCCCATCTGGCAGCCCGGCAACCTGGTCGAGGTCGGCTGGCGCGGGCGCCTGCCCGAACAGCTCGGCAACTATTCGGGCGAACTGCGCGAGCCGCACGCTGCACGCGCCATGGAGGATGCCCAGGAACTGGCGGGGCTCGCGGCGGCCTGCGCGGTCATCGATGCCGCCCTGCCGGAGCGCGAACCGCATCCCGCGATGTTCGATGGGTTCCGGGCTTTCCTGGGCGCGCTCGGACATCCCGGCTGGCCCACGATCTATGTCCGGCTCGAACTGGGGCTGCTGCAGGAGCTGGGCTTCGGCCTCGACCTCGAGAAATGCGCGGCCACCGGCTCGACCGAGGATCTGGGCTTCGTCTCGCCCCGGACGGGCCGCGCCGTCTCGCGTGCGGCCGCCGGGCCCTACAAGGAGAAGCTGCTGCCGCTTCCCGGCTTTCTGTCCACCGGCGGACTGCCGTCGGACGCGGAGGAGCTGCGCCAGGGCCTGGATCTGACGGGATTCTTCCTGGAACGGCACGTTTTTTGGCCGCACAACAAGCCCTTGCCTCCCGCCCGGTCGAGATTTATGGAATCGCTCCAACGCTAGAATAACCGGGCCACGGCAGGAACTGCGGCTCTACCCCTCGTGACGCTGGTCCATGGCAAAGCGCAACAACGTCGTCCAACTGGCCGAAGTGAAGCCGGTGCAATTCGGAGACGCGCTCCGCGAGCGCTATCTGTCGTATGCGCTGTCGACCATCATGTCGCGGTCGCTGCCGGACGTGCGCGACGGGCTGAAGCCCGTTCATCGCCGGCTAATGTATGCCATGCGCCAGCTGCGGCTCGATCCGAACAGCGCCTTCAAGAAGAGCGCCCGTGTGGTCGGCGACGTGATCGGCCAGTATCACCCGCACGGCGACCAGTCGATCTACG